>ERZ1643249.22-NODE-22-length-264813-cov-15.052909_pt1 | contig 264813 bp, 221 predicted proteins | sample MGYA00579263_ERZ1643249 | MGnify/ENA primary metagenome ERZ1643249 (study PRJEB29033, sample SAMEA4952264) | chicken gut metagenome | biome: Broiler Chicken; feature: Gastrointestinal Tract; material: Caecum | place: Ireland | collected 2018 | study: Broiler...
TTACAAATTTATTCTTTTTATACGTAACTGTCAGATTAAGTCTTGACTATTACAGGCATCTAATACAGTATTATATATAACACCTGCACTTAATAACACATCAGTCGAACCTTCTTCAAAATAATCGTTTTTATATTTATAAAGTTCTGGTAAATCTGAAAAAGGAATACGTTCAAGTATTGTGGTCAATCGAATAAAATCTTTAATATCAATTTTTCCCTGTATTTTGGCCTTCATCAAATTTGCAAGAACATCTACTTTATTTGTATTGTCTAATTTTTCGATTACAGCCAATAACACCTCGCAACCATTCTCTTTATTTTTTTGTGTATATTCTTCAATGAACTTTTGACGTTCTTGCAAAGATGTGTCTCTTGTCTGAAAAATAAAACGATGAACCTTTTTCATTAAGCGATATAATTGCAGATTTCTTGTTGCTTTATATGCTCCTTTTAGTATTCCCAAAATAGGGACACCGTCCAACATTCCTCCATCTATAACTGCATCAAAAACGATATCGCCTGCTTGTGCGACTAAATCATAAGCAGTTTCACTCTCATATGTATTTTCAAAAGACTTTGTTATTTCTTCCATGTTTCCTATTCTTTTAATAGGGAACACACAAAATATAAGCCAATTATTCTACTAATTCATTTTGGCATAAGAATATGACAGATTGACTTTATAATTATTAATCAACAATATATATCGTTCCGCAAGTGCAGGAGTATCGTCTGTTGCTTTTCTGTTGCCGTTGCCCTCCGCACCAACCACTTGCGGAACATGTCCGTGTAGCAGGTGTCGAAACGGTAGGCGATGGGAATGATGAGTTCCAGACTGTACACATCCACGCTCGTGCGCTCATTGACACGGACGCACCGGCAGACCTCGTAATCGTTCAGCGTGTCCGTTCTCAGTATGCTCCGGATGGCGTTCTGTACCGAAGCCGCCGTCACATTGAACAGCCCGGCTATCTCCGCCGCACTCATCCAGATGTTTTCTCCGGTGGCGCGGACTTCCTTTCCTGTAATCTGTATTATATCCCGTTTCATGGCGTATGGTTTAGAGGGTGTCTATAACATATTCATTGATGCTGTTGAGCCGTGCCGACAGGTTGTCCATGTCACGGTTCAGTTTTTCCTTTGTCATCTTCGCATAGATTTGAGTGGTTTTTATGCTCTTGTGTCCCAATATGGAACTGACCGTTTCGATGGGCACCCCGTTGGAAAGGAATATGGTCGTGGCCGCCGTATGACGGCTCAGGTGCCAAGTGATGTGCTTCGTTATCCCACACCGTTTTGCGACTGACCTGATGCCGTGCAGACAGGTCGCATAATGCGGTACGGTGAATATTTTTCCGTCTTCGCTAAGTCCTCGGTATTTGGCAAGTATCTTCAACGGTATCTCCAGCATCTTGATGTCTGACCGGACATTTGTCTTTTGGCGGTTGATGGTTATCCAAAGATGCTCATCGAAATAAGAGCAGATATTGTCCTCTGAAAGATTGCGCATGTCGCTGAACGAAAGCCCTGTGAATGTGCAGAACAGGAAGAGATCCCGGTAAAGTTCCTGCTTGGCGTTTTTCAGCTTGCCGTTGATCAGGAGCTGTATTTCTTCCCTTGTGAGGAAGCCACGCTCCGTTTCCTCCTTCTTGATTTCATAATCACGGAACGGGTCTCTTGTAAGCCAGCCGTTGTTAATGGCGACCGACACCATTGTCCGGAGCGGGCAGGTATAAATCCATACGGTGTTGTTGCAGCAGTGCTTGTCCGTGCGGAGGAACATGTCGAAGTCAGTGATGAAAGCGGGGGCAAGCTCTTTCAGTGCGATGTCGCTCACATGGTACCGCTGGTAGAGAAACTCTTTCAGATGCTTGTAAACGACCTGATACTTGTTCAGGCTTTTGGGGGATTTCATTCCTGCCTTGACAAGTTTCTCGTAGTCCTCGTTGTATTGCTCAAATACTTTCAACAGCGTGTGCTGACGGTGTTCCAGACCCAGGAAGGCGTTTTTGACTTTCTCTGCCGTGACATAGTTGTCCCGGTCAAGTATTTCCTGATAGTGGCTGTTTATCTTCACACGGATTTTGTCCAGCATGCGATTGGTCTCCAATGCTGCCGCACTGCGGCCTGTCGCCCGTCCTGCCTTCGTGTCCCAAAGTTTCGGGTCTATGGTCAGCTTGCAGCTGAACTGGCATTGCGTGCCGTCAATCGTGATGCGGCCCATTACGGGGACGGTGCCGTCTTTCTTGACTACCTGGCGTTTGAGGTAGAAAATGCTTGAAAATGTACTTCTCATAACTCCACGAATTTTAAGTTCCAAAATTACTTGGCGTAGAGTTATAGGCTGTTACGCAAAACATTTACAATCACGGAATATAAATCCTGCGATTGACTTTCTTCCGGCATTTGGTCTGCCATGCCTTGAAAATGGCTGAATTTGTGCCCGGATTGCCGACCGTTTCACCCGTTTGCCGTCCGATTTCCGGTTACAAAGCATGGTAACGATTTGGCAATTCTGCTCCGGTTCAACCTGTCTTTTCTGCGGTTTTGGCTGACTTTACCGATTTTTATTCCAAAGCCCTAAAATCCTTATTATAAACTAATCCGCTTCGTATTTCCCAATCTCGGCTTTTATATCTATCTTTGTGAAACTAATCATACGAAATCTATCTTGACAGATCTGTTTCCCAATTATACCGAAGAAAAACAAAGCATCCGCAAGTTCTTCAGGAGCTATGTTTACCCGGCCATGTTCAACATGGTGGTCATGGCTTTGTACAACATAGTCGACCGGATATTCATCGGGCAGGGAGCCGGCGCTTTGGCTATCTGCGGACTGGCCCTGACGCTTCCCTGCGTTTCTTTGTTGAGTACCGTCGGCACCCTGACCGGAGTCGGAGCTGCTGCCCGCATTTCCACTTCGATTTCTTTAGGCAACCGTTCCCTGGCCTGCTGTATCCTGGGAAATGCCACTGTATTGAATATCCTGTTATCTACGATTCTGATCGTTTACTCCCTGTATCATCTGGACTTTATCCTGGATATCTTCGGAGGAAGCGGGCAAACTATCCCCTATGCCCGTAAATACATGTCCATTCTGATCCCGGCCAGCTTGCTGACGAATCTGAATTTCACCTATTGCCATGCCATCCGTGCCTCCGGTTTTTCCCGCAAATCGATGACCATCGTCTTCGCGGGAGTGATTGCCAATATTATCCTGGACCCGATCTTCATTTTCGGTTTCGGCCTGGGCATTGAAGGAGCAGCCATTGCAACAGCCCTATCTATGTGTATCAGCTCAGTATTGGTGATCCGTCATTTCAGAAGTCCGTCCAATATCCTGAAACTCCAAAGTAAATGTTTCTCTCCCCGGTTTCCGATCTTAGTTTCCATCGTCGGAATCGGTATGGCCGCTTTTATCATGAACATCACCACAGGTATGGTGAATATTATTATGAACCGCTATCTGGAAAACAACGGAGGAGATTACGCTATCGGAGCCTATGGGATCATCAGTAGTTATTCCATCCAGGTCTCTATGTTGCTCATGGGAATATGCCAGGGCATGCAGTCTGTCATCGGTTATTTTTATGCGGCGGGCCATCGGCAGATGACGCTCCATATCCTGCGGAAAGCCATCCGTACGGGAAGTCTGATCGCCTGTTGCGGCTTTATAATCGGCGAAGCATTCGCTCCCTGGTTGGTCAAAGCCTTTACTTCCGATCCGACGCTGCTACAACTCAGCGAAGAGGGGCTGCGGTATACTTTTCTCGCCATGCCCCTGTTAGGGTTTCAACTGATCGTCACCAGCTATTTCCAGTCGATCCGGCAGGCACCTAAAGCCATCACCATGAATATTTCCCGTCAATTCTTATTTCTGATCCCGGCCCTGGGACTGTTTTCACACTGGTGGGGACTGACAGGCATCTGGCTGGCCATCCCCTTCGCCGACCTGATGGCCACACTGATCGCCCTCTTTTTCTTATGGCGGACCGACCGGAAAGCGGATTAATGGATCAGTTCGTATACATTCATTTCCTCCCCCACTACCCAAACCAGATCGCCGGCTTCGAACACCGTATCGGCATCCGGATTTCTTAACGAGGCCGCTCCCCGTTCCACACCGACTACAACACATTTGTATTTGTCCCGGATACCGGAATCCCGGATACTCTTTCCGTTAAAAGGAGAATCTTCGGTGACCACAAACTGTTTCAGGCATACTTCGCTCTGTGTCAGGTCTGAATCCATCGGTGGCAAGGTCATGGACTGCAGTTTACTCCCAAAACGTTCCAGCTGCTCGTCACTACCGATCACCTGTACCCGGTCTTGTGGAAACAAGCGTTCTTTACCACCCGGAATATTGATACAACTCTGTCCCCTGAAAACAGCGACGACCATCACCCCGAAACGACTTCCCAAAGCCAGATCGGCCAACGTATATCCGGCCCACAACGATTCGGACGGAATTATAAAATCGGCCATATGTAAATCCCGTGACAGCAGATGTCCGGCAAATTTCGGAGGCAGCCGTGTTCCGGCATGCCGGGCATACACCTCTCTTACCCGGAAATTCCGCAAAAAATGCCGTTCGATCTGGATAGACTGCTTTTTCAGGTAACGGGAATAAAACATCCCGGCCACCAACACGCAAGCCACTCCCAGCAACAAAGCGATAGAAGCTTTAAAAAGCGACACGATCACCACCATGACATACAATATCGCTATCACGAAACGGAATATGACCAGCGACACCAAATAAGCCCGGCTAAAATATCCATCGTTCCACAGGGTTTGAAACTCGGCCGAATGGTTTTTCTTGGCTACGATAGCCCGCAAAAAAGGTGCGATCAATAACAAAATCAGAACGGCACACAACAACCCTCCCCAAAAGCCGGGCAGCGATCCCCGGATCAAGGGCACCAGAAATTGAAACGAGAGAATCAGAATAGCGATGATGATCACCGAATAAATTACCATTATCCGGATCAGCGAGGTCAGTAAACGCTTCCAGTTACTTTCATGATTGACCACCCGGGTACCGGAAGTATAATGCTCGATAAAACGCTTCCATTTCCGTGGCAAATGCTTTTCGACATAGGGATAAGCCGGCTCGGCAGCCCGGATCATATAAGGAGTCAGAAAAGTCGTTATGACGGCTACAGCGATCACGATCGGGTACAAAAAATTACTGGTCACGTGCATCGTCATGCCCAAGCCGGCGATAATAAAAGCGAACTCCCCGATCTGCGTCAGACAAAATCCCGACTGCAAAGCCGTCTTCAGCGGTTGACCGGCCAATACCACTCCCAGGGTACCGAATACCGACTGTCCGATCAAAACGGTAAGCGTAATAATCACAATCGGCCAGATATATTGGGCGATCATCCCCGGATCGACCATCATCCCCACTGAAACAAAAAATATCGCGGCAAACAAATCTTTCACCGGTTTCACCAGACGTTCTATTTTTTCCGCTTCGATCGTCTCGGCCAGAATAGACCCCATCACGAAAGCCCCCAAAGCAGAAGAGAAACCGACGGCTGTAGCGAACACTACCATCAGGAAACACAAACCGAGAGAGACGATCAGCAAGGTCTCGTCACCCATCAGCAAACGGGTACGCCGGAAAAAAGTAGGAATAATATAAATCCCGGTCAGGAACCACAACAGCAAAAAGAACAAGAGTTTCCCGATACTATACACCATTTCCATCCCTTCGAAATTCTTACTGACAGCCATCGTAGAAAGCATCACCATCAAGACGATAGCGACCAGGTCCTCGATGACTAAAATTCCGAACACCAGCCCTGTAAAACGTTGTGTCCGTAATCCCAAATCCTCGAAAGCCTTATAGATAATCGAAGTCGACGACATGGCCAGCATACCTCCCAGAAAGATACTGTCCATCTGTTTCCACCCCATCGCTACCCCGACGATAAAACCCAAAACCACCATACCCACAATGATAGTCAGGGCAGCGATGATAGCAGGACCTCCTACCTTCATTAACTTTTTAAAACTGAATTCCAATCCCAAAGCAAACAACAGGAATACCACCCCGATATCTGCCCAGGTCTGAATATTTCCGCTGTCGATAACCGTCGGGGTTAACGTGATATGCGGTCCGGCAAGAATACCGGCCACGATATACCCCAATACCGACGGTTGTTTCAGACGCTTGAATATCAGGGTCATCAATCCGGCTGAAGCCAGTATAAGAGCCAGATCCGTAATTAATGTAGGTAAGTGTGACATAAACCACGTAATTTGGCCACAAAATTAGCATTTAAACCCTAATTCCGTTCACTTGATCGTCCGCTTATTGAGGAATTCCATAAATTTATCTTTCGAGGAATCTGCTATCGGAATATAAGTCTTTCCGAAAACGATCCGGTTTCGCTCGATGACAGTGATCCGATTCAGATTGACGATAAAAGAACGGTGTACCCGGCAAAAAGAAGCCGGCAACATCTCTTCAAGCGATTTCATACTGATAAGCGAAACGATAGGCGAAGTCACCCCTTCGAGGTATATTTTTACATAATCCTTCAAACCCTCGATATAACAAATTTTAGCCAATTCGACCTTGACCAGTTTATAATCCGATTTTACAAAAATACAATCCTCTTCCAGACTGTCCCCCTGCGTTTCACGGGTTTTCTCAAACCAATTCAACGCCTTGTTAGCGGCCTTTAAAAATTCAGGATAGCTGACCGGCTTCAATAAATAGTCCAGCGCATCCACCCGGAAACCTTCCAAAGCATACTGTTCGAAGGCGGTTGTAAAAATCACTTTGATCTGTTTATCCAACACCCGGGACAATTCCAACCCATTCAGTTCAGGCATCTGGATATCGAGGAAGATCAGATCCACCGCCTCTTCGCGTAACACCTGCAACACCTCCAAAGCATTCGAGCAACGGGCAACCAATTTCAAAAAAGGTGTCCGCTTGACGTAACTCTCCATCAAATCCAAAGCCAAAGGCTCATCATCGACTATCAAACAATTCAGTTCCATCCGTTTCAACTTCCGATCTTTAATTGAGCGACAAATTTGTTTCCCTCCCGTTCTGTCCGCAAATCATATTTTCCGGGATACAATAAATCCAGTCGTTTTTTTAAATTTTCCAGTCCGATCCCCGATCCGCTCCGGTCGGTTTCTTTCTTGGGAAAATAACTGTTTTCAATGTAACAGCAGATTCCTGAATTTTCCAACCAATTGAAACGGATATGAATAAAAGAAGGCTCCGTGGGACTCACTCCGTGTTTAAAAGCGTTTTCGATCAAAGTGATAAACAACAACGGAGCGACCAGCACACCTTTCCCATCGTCCGGCAAATCGACCTTCAACTCTACATTTCCCGACAACCTCAGACTCATCAACTCGATATAACTCTTCATGAAATTCAATTCATGATCGAGCGATACGAATTTCTGATTGTCTTCATACAGCACATGCCGCAACAGCCGGCTCAGATCATGGACGGCAAACTGGGCCCGGTCAGGATCGATAGCGATCAGGGAATAAATATTATTAAGGGTATTGAACAGGAAATGAGGGTTCAGCTGGCTTTTCAGATTCTGCAATTCCGCTTCGGAACGGGCATTTTCCAATTCTTTTTTTTCTTGCTCGAGGATATACCAGTTTTCGGTCATCCGGATAGCGACACTCAGAGCCGACACCAAAGCCATCATCACTCCATCCCGGATAATAAAAACACTCCGTGGAGGAAAAGGTCTCGAATGCCTCGGTCCCTCATTGACAAAATGAATAAAATAATACTCCTGCCATCCATGTAAACATAAGCTCAGCAACACAAAAAGGAATAAATTGACAATAATAAATACCAATAACCTTTTCCGGAACAACAAGCGATCGATAAAAATAAAATAATTGGCATAAAATACAGTAATAAAAGCGATGGGAACACCGACATACCCCAGAAATTTAACCCAGGTCATCGGATTTCCCTCTTTCCAGGTGAAAAAAAGAGGGAAGCCGAATACCAATCCCCAGCCGATCACCTGGATCAGAAACTTTAAAATTTTATTCTTGTCACTCATATTACAAAGATAAAGATTTATTTGTTTATTTACCGGATCAACCGGTAAATAAACTACTCATACCGGATCGCTTCGATCGGATCGAGATTAGAAGCTTTCTGTGCCGGATACCAACCGAAGAAGATTCCCGTCACCGTACAGACCACAAACGACAGTACAACAGAATACAGCTGCACATATACCGGCCATCCCGCAACCAACTTGACCACCCACGAGGCTCCGATACCGAACACCACACCGATCAATCCACCGGTCACACTGATCAGAATCGCCTCGATCAGGAACTGGGCCAGAATATCCCGCCCCTTCGCTCCGATAGACATTCTCAGTCCGATTTCCCGGGTACGTTCGGTTACCGACACATACATGATGTTCATAATCCCGATACCGCCGACCAGTAAAGAGATCCCCGCAATACACGCCAACAACATCGTCATCATGTCCGTTGTGGAATTCATCATCGAGCTCAGTTCTTGTTGGGAACGGATGTTAAAATCATCGTCATCCGATTCTTTCAGCCTGTGATTCCTGCGCAGGATACTCGCAATCTCCTCTTCTGCCAGTTCGGTCTGATCTTCAGAAAGCGCCGAACAGAATATACTTTGTAAATGGGTGATGGCCAGGATACGTTTCTGGACGGTTGTATAAGGTGCTAAGATAAGATCATCCTGGTCCATCCCCATTGTATTATAACCTTTCGATGTCAGGACTCCGATAATACGGAAAGGTATTTTTCCGAAGCGGATAATTTGCCCCACCGGATTTTCCCCATTGGTAAACAGATTATCCACGATCGTTTTCCCGACGACACAGACTTTCGCCGATCCGAGAATATCCTCCTCCGTAAACATATCCCCTTCCGCCAGGGTATATTTACGAATTTCAAGATAATCCGGATTTATCCCATAGATACTGGTCGGATAATTATTGGATCCGTAGATCGCTTGTCCACTGCTACTCACCGATGGCGAACAAGCCGAAACATAACGGGTTTCATCGACAATCGCCTGATAATCGTCCAGTTTCAGACTTTGCATGGCAGCCGGATCTTGCCGTACCCCTCCCCGCATATCCGCACCCGGATGAATCATGATCATATTAGAACCCATCTCCGCGATCTGAGCACGGATACTCCGCTTAGATCCCTGACCGATAGCCAGCATGGTAATCACCGAAGCGACACCGATAATGATCCCCAACATCGTCAGAAATCCCCGCATCTTATTATTTCCCAGGGCCCGCAAAGCAATCCTGAATAAATTCGCAAAATTCATTGTATTTCGATTTAATTAATCCTCATTCTTCGGTAAAGCGGCCAGCGTCTCTTTGGCCGAAGCAATCTTTTCATTCCGGGTATCCTGAATCACCCGCCCATCCTTCAACACGATAGTCCGGCTGCTATACGCCGATAATTCGGGATTATGGGTGACAAAAACAATAGTCCTTCCCCGGGCATACAATTCCTGAAACAACGTCAGAATCTCGAAAGAAGTACGGGTATCCAGGTTTCCCGTAGCCTCATCGGCCAAAATCAATACCGGATCGTTCACCAACGCCCGGGCTATAGCCACCCGTTGCTGCTGTCCTCCGGACATCTGATTCGACTTATGATACAACCGGTCATGTAACCCTACCGAATCGAGCGCTTCTATCGCCCGTCTTTCCCGTTCCTTAGCCGAAACCGCCGGATTATACATCAACGGAAGCTCGACATTCTCGATCGAAGTAGTCTTCGGAAGCAGGTTATAAGACTGGAATACAAAACCGATCTTATGATTCCTCAGCTCCGCCCGCTCATTCTTTCCCATCTGCCGGACCGAATACCCGTCCAGCCAATACTCCCCGGCTGTCGGCGTATCCAGACACCCCAGCACATTCAGTAAAGTAGATTTCCCCGATCCGCTGGTCCCCATGATCGTCACGAATTCTCCCGGCTGAATAGCAAAGGATACCCCCCGCAAAGCATGTACCGTCTCATTTCCTACCAGAAAATCACGCTTGATATCTTTTAATTCAATTATAGCATTCATTGTGTGTGAGTTATTGAGTTACTGAGTTGCTGAGTTATTGAGTTACTAAGTTACTAAGTTGCTGAGTTACTAAGTTCCTCTACTTTCTAAATCATCGATTTACCTTCTCCACCAATTTCCCGCAACTCCCCCTTATCTCCTCCTCCCCATCTTTTAGCCTATAGCTTCCAGCCTATAGCCTTTTACATTTTACTTCTTACTCTTCTTATCTTGTCCCGGTGGTTTCGGCATAAAGGGACTGGATTCTGTTTCTCCGGGTTGCGGAGTTCCCATCGCTTTTTTACCGGATTGTTCCATCGCCACGACAATCTCGTCTCCCTCAGCGAGACCACCGGTGATCTCCAGGAGTGAAGTCGTCGCAGTAGCCGTCTGTACTTCTTTTTCTTCCAACGTTTGTCCATTCTTCACCCACACTGTTTTCTGTAAGGCAGAATTATCCACATGGATCGGTTTCAGTACGATTCCATTAGCTTCGGCCAAAGCCTGATCGGGCATAAATTTCAATGCTTTGGGAGGAATAGTCAATACGTTATTCTTCTCCAGTGTATAAATCGACACGGTAGCCGTCAAGCCCGGTTTCAGTTTCAGATCCGGATTAGGTGCACTGATCACCACTTCGTAGGTCACCACATTCGATTCCACGGTAGCCTCCAGCCGTACCTGAGTCACAACCCCTTCGAACGCATCGTTCCGGTAGGCATCTACGGTAAAGGTAACCCGCTGTCCTTCGCGTATTTCGCCGATATCAGCCTCATCCACGTCTGCAATCACCTGCATCTCCGTCAAATCTTTAGCAATGGTAAACAAAGTCGGAGTTTCGAATCCGGCAGCCACCGTCTGTCCTTCTTCCACTTCCCTACTGATAACGACACCATCTATCGGACTGGTAATCACGGCATATCCCAAATTTCTTCTCACCTTTACAATATCGGCTTTCGACTTTTCGTAGGTACTTTTAGCCTTTTCATAATTATACGTCGCCTCTTCATAATCGCTGTCGCTGATCAGTTGCTTTTCGAACAGCACTTTACTGCGGGCATAATTTTTTTGCTGATACTCGTATTCTGCTTTGGCATTCGCCAACTGAGCCTCCTGCGATTCCAGTTCTGCCTGTAAGGTCACCTTATCCATCTCGGCAATCAGCTGCCCTTTTTTCACAACACTATTGTAGTCGACATAGATACGGTCGATGATACCCGAAACCTGCGTACCGACATCCACCTTGGTCACTGGCTCTACCGTCCCTGTCGCCACTACGACATCCGTCATCGAATTACGGGTCACTTTTTCAGTCTGAAAACTGATTTTCCCTTTTGAAGAAGTACCCATAAAGAAATATCCGCACAAGGCCAGAACTACGATAGCTCCCCCGATCGTTATTAATTTCCCTTTTTTCATATATTCTTTTTTATATTGTCATACAATCACTTGGTTCTCACCTACCTCTATCATTGGATACTGATCTCTATACCCTGATAGAAATTCAACAATTGCTGATTCAGGATCGCCATATATTTGGCTTGTATCAACTCGAGCTGGGCAGCCAGCAAGTTGTTTTTCTCCGTCATCAATTCTACCGTATTTTTTGCTTTCAGGAAAAACTGCTCCTGAGTAAGCTCGAAAGACAATTCTGTAGCGGTCAGATTCTCCCGGGCCGAACGGAAACGGTTCTGCGCCGATACCGCATCCTGATAAACCGTCTCTACCGATTTCAGTAATTCTTTCTGTACGTTCTCATAATTGAGTTGGGCATTCTCGATATTCAGTTTAGCCAGATTGACCGCCGTCTTGGTCGAACGTTTATTAAAAATCGGTATATTCAGCGTCAAACCGATATTTTCACTCCAATTGTGTTTCGTCTGTGTCCCGAACCCCGTGCCGATACCCGAAGCATGACTGGTTCCTAAACCGGCAGACAAGGTAACGTTAGGTAAATATCCCGCCCACGCTTTCTCCTTCTCCAGATTCGCTACCCGGATATTCAATTGGTTGTATTTCACTTCCGGCATGATTCCCAGCGAAGTCAGGTAAACACTCTCTTTAGACGGTAAAACGACCAACACGCTTTCATCTGTCAATTGCGGAATAGCCAGTTCCATCTGGTCGTTCACCCCTAATTCGAGCAATTGTTTCAATTCCAGCTGAGCGTTTGCGAGCGTTGTCCGGGCTACAACCAACTGATATTTATCGGTGGCATACTGAGCTTCCAGCTGAGCGAGATCGGCTTTCGATAATGCTCCAGCCTCCAATAAAGCTTTGCCACGATCCCGCTGGGCTTTGGAAACTTCTACCGTCCCTTCGTTAATTTTCACCGCTTCGTCAGCATACAATACCTGGACAAATGCTTGGGTAATCGCCAGTTCGATGTTATTTTCAGATTCCTTGATCGTCAACCCCTGCACCTCATTTTGCAGGTCCATCTGTTGTACGTTCTTCCGGATTTTTCCTCCTTCGAACAGAGATACGGAAGAATTCAGGTTATAACTTCCGGAATACGAATTTTTATCACCGGCTTCGGGACGGGGACGGTTCACATAATTGTGAGCCGTTGTAAAAGAAAGAGAAGGCAGCCGGTCCGCTTTAGCCTGCTTCGTATTTTCTAAACTTTCTTCCCATGCGATCCGACTTTGCCGAATCTGAATATTATGTGCCCGGGCATAATTAATGCAGGATTTCAAATCCCACACAGCCGGTTTTTCCTGAGCCATCACCGGGGCGGACAACACGACCAGTCCCAAGACTATCCCTTTCCAATATGCATTCATAATGTATCTTTTAAGTTCATTTTCACGTTACAAATGTATTTTCTGTTCTCCACCCCTACAATTTAAATATATACATTCCCCCTTTTTCACGACGAATCCCCCGATTCACCCGATAATTATTTTAGCATTTACATATTTTCACATTAATATTGGCATCTTTTTTGTTAGCAAAGGGGCAATACATCTATTTCAATTAAAATCTGTTACTATGAAACCGATATACAGCCTGTTTATTATGCTATCCTTTGCCGGACAGTTGCGTGCACAAAACGATACCACCGAATTATTTCCTTACGGAGATATGAATCAGTGGATGGTACGGGTAGTCGACGAATCCCTTGTTATCGGAGGAAATACAAAATATCTGTATGAGATCACACCGGGCGATACGCTGAAAAACAACACCCCTTATAAGAATAGTATATCTCCGTGGGCTACGTCGACCGTCATGGCTAAAGTCAGCGGAGTGGTGAAAGCCAGTGTAACCGTATTCCCGGAGAAAAGGGATTCCGGTTATTGTGCCCGGCTCGAAACCCGTATGGAACGCGTCAAAGTGCTTGGATTGATCAATATATCGGTATTAGCCACCGGAACGATATTTGTCGGTGAAGTGATGGAACCCGTGCGGGACACTAAAAATCCGCAAAGCAAACTCAATAACAATATTCCTTTCACGAAACGACCGAAAGCCCTGGAATTCGATTATAAAGTAGAGCCGGGCGGGAAACAGATCAAAGCGACAGGTTTCAGCCGTATCGTCGATATCCCGGAACAGAATAATGCCGAAGCCAGCCTATTGCTGCAATACCGCTGGGAAGACGAAAAAGGGAATCTGTTTGCCAAACGCGTCGGCACAGCCTACGAACGTTATGACCAGGAAGTAAAAGAATGGCAAAACGGCCATCGGATAGAAATCCATTACGGAGATATTACCGGAAAGGATTTTTACCAGCCTTATATGGACCTGGTAAAAGGTGAATCGACACAATATGCCGCCAATAGCCAGGGGAAGATCGTCCCCATCCAGGAGATCGGCTGGGCCTCTCCCGACACTACTCCCACCCACATTATCCTCCGTTTCTCCTCCGGCCATGGCGGAGCCTACATCGGTGCCCCGGACGCCAAATTCTGGATCGATAATGTAAAACTGGTTTACTAAAATATCAAAAGCACATAATAACTACAAAGTTATATTAAAACCCGGCTTTAACCGATTAAATTCTTAGCATCCCGTACCATCATTTTAGCAAACCGGGCCGAAGCTCCGGGTTGCCCTAAACGGCGGATCACCTCATCGTAATTCCGGAGCATTTTCTCCCGGTCACGTTCGCTGTACAGGATACGGGAGAGCTCGTTGAGGATATTTCTTTCGGTCAGCCGGTGCATCATCAGCTCTTTGACGACTTCCCCACCGAAAATCAGGTTGACTAACGAAATATAGTCTACTTTAACGAAGGTCTTGAACAAATAATAACTCAACCTACCTCCTTCACCATTGTAACAAACCACTTGGGGAATACGCAGTAAAGCCGTTTCCAGGGTCGCCGTACCCGAGGTAACCAGAGCCGCTTTCGCCTGACTCAACAAACGATAAGTCTGCCCATACAAAATACGGACCTCCCGTCCCTTCAGGTAAGGAGCATAATCGGCATCCGACATCGAAGGAGCCCCGGCGATCACAAACTGATAATCGGGGAAATGATCCACCATCCGAAGCATTGCCGGCAGCACATAACGCAGCTCCTGGCTCCGGCTGCCGGCCAGTAAAGCGATGATCGGTTTATCCGGTAAATCGTTCGCTTTTATAAACCCGGCAAAAGTCTCCTCCCGGTAAGGCCGGGCATCGATCGCATCCACCAGCGGATTACCTCCGTATTCCACCGTATAATGATAGCGCCCGTAAAAATCCGTTTCAAAAGGAAAAATCGTATACATCCGGTCGACATACCGCTTGATCTTTTTCACGCGCCCGGTATTCCAGGCCCACAACTTCGGCGAAATGTAATAAAATACTTTCAAACCGATCCCTTTGGCAAACCGGGCAATACGCAGGTTGAAACCGGCATAATCCACCAGGATCACCACGTCCGGCTTCCAACTCCGGATATCCTCACAACACAAGCGGATATTGGCCTTGATCTTACCGAGATTCTTCAATACGGTCAGAAATCCCATGATAGCCGTATCTTTGTAATGCCGGACGACCTCCGCTCCTGCCTCACGCATCAGGTCCCCGCCCCAACCCCGGATGTCGGCTTCCGGATCTTCAGCCCGTAACCCCCGGATTAAATTCGACGCATGCAAATCGCCCGATGCTTCCCCTGCTATAATATAATAACGCATAAAAGGTAAAGGTTAAAAGTAAAAAATAAAAACTCAACAGTACTGTACAAAGATAGCAAATTACAAGCCAAATCATTACTTTTGCAAGCGATTATAGAAATTTAATAGCAGTCGGTACAAATATGAATATTGCAGGGAAGAAAGTCGCTTATATCACCTTGGGTTGTAAACTGAACTTTTCAGAAACGTCTACCATCAGGCACAGCCTTGAAAAAGAAGGCACTGAAACCGTAGCCGATAAAGAAGGCGCCGATATCTTTGTGATCAATACCTGTAGCGTGACCGATATGGCCGAAAAAAAAGGCCGGCAGTTGATCCGTAAAATTATTCACCACAACCCGGGCGCCTATATCGTAGTTGTCGGATGTTATGCCCAGCTCAGAGCGAAAGAAATCATGGCTATCGACGGAGTGAGCCTGGTATTGGGGGCCGGAGAAAAATTCAATGTCGCCCACTACCTGCAACACCTCGAAGAACAGGAAAAGCAAGAACCTCACTCGTGTGATATTTTCCAAATCAGCAATTTCGACCTGGCCTACTCTTTCGGCGACCGTACCCGTTGTTTCCTGAAAATCCAGGACGGTTGCGACTATTTCTGTACTTATTGCACCATTCCTTTTGCCCGCGGAAGAAGCCGGAGTGCCAGTCTGCCGCGGATCCTCGACGCTCTCCACGAGGTGGCCGGCAAAGGGATCCAGGAAGTGATACTCACCGGTGTCAATACCGGCGATTTCGGCCGGGGCACGGATATGAATTTCTTACAACTATTGCAACAACTCGACCGCCAGGAAGAGATTGCCAGGTTCAGGATTTCTTCTATCGAGCCCAACCTGCTGACCGACGAAATCATTGAATTTGTAGCAACCTCCAAGCGCTTCATGCCCCATTTCCATATCCCCTTGCAATCGGGTAGCGACGAAGTGTTGAAGCTCATGCACCGGCGTTATGACCGGGAATTATTCGCCGGTAAGATCCGCACCATCCGCCACCTGCTACCGGATGCTTTTATCGGCGTCGATGTCATAGCCGGCATGCGGGGTGAAACCGAAGCCTGTTTCGAAGACGCCCTCCGGTTCATCGAGACGCTCGACATTTCACGGCTTCACGTATTCCCTTATTCCGAACGCCAGGGAACCAAAGCGCTGGATATCCCCCTGATCGTTCCTCAGGAAGAAAAACACCGGCGGGTAAACCGGCTGATTTCCGTATCACAAAAAAAATTAACCGCTTTCTATCACCGGTTCGAAGGGGAAACCCGTCCTGTATTGTTCGAAGACAACAAAATCGGACAGTATATCTGCGGATTCACAGACAATTATATCAAAGTAAAACTCCCTTACGATGCCGGATTAGCCAACCGGATTATTCCCATCCGGCTAGAAAAAGGGCTCTTTTGTGAAGACGAATAAACAACTCATAATAAAGTGATTAACCCCATACACAAAAGGCACATACTTATTGTGTCTAATTAACAATATTTAATTTGAAGCGTTCACAATTAGTATTACCTTTGTGTAAGAATCAATTTCATAGTTTGTTTCTGTTTAGGGTTAGTAATTTAAGTCGTCAATTCATGGCGACTTAATTTTTTTATTTCATCCGATATACCTATTTTTGTTATAAATACTTTTTAACTTTGTATCAAAAATATAAACATCGATTGTTAAGTAATCAGCAATTTACTTTTTAATTAAAGCAACGAACCTAATGCAAGTTTTAATTACCGGAAGTGCCGGATTTATCGGTTACCACCTCGCAAAAGCTCTTGCCCGGCAAGGCATAGCCACTTATGGCATCGACTCGATAAACAGTTATTACGACGTATCCCTGAAAAAAGCCCGTTTAAAAGCATGCGGAATCGATCTTTCCCGTCAAGAACAGGAATACCGCTCTACCCTTTACCCCAATTATACGTTCAGGCAAATGGACCTCTGTGACAAACCTGCCCTCGACGCACTTTTCGCTTCCCGGGCCTTCGATACGGTAATCAACCTGGCTGCACAAGCCGGAGTACGTTATAGCCTCGAACATCCGGAGACCTACATCGACAGCAATGTGTCGGGTTTTCTGCATATATTGGAAGGCTGCCGCCACCATCATATTCCCCGTCTGATTTTCGCTTCTTCGTCATCGGTATATGGCAATTCGACCGAAGTACCGTTCCGCGAAGATGCGCGGGCCGATCATCCGGTCAGTATCTACGCCGCCACCAAAAAGAGTAACGAACTGATGGCCTATACCTACTCCCGGCTCTACGGCCTCCAGACTGTCGGACTACGCTTTTTCACCGTTTATGGTCCCTGGGGACGCCCGGACATGGCACCGATGCTTTTCGGCCGATCTATCCTGGAAGATAAACCGATCTGGATATTCAACGAGGGACGTTTATCCCGGGATTTCACATATATCGACGATATTATCGCCGGGATCGTCACAATACTCGACCACCCGGGCTTAGTGCGGGAAGATGTCCCGGGAGTACCGGCCGTCATCTATAACATCGGTCACGGTTCTCCGGTTCAGCTCATGGATTTTATCGGACTCCTGGAACAACATCTGGGTAAAACCGCCCGGAAAGAATTCGTCGGCATGCAACCCGGAGATGTGTATCAGACCTGGGCAGACACCACCAAACTCCATACCGATTATAATTACAGGGCCACCACCTCACTCGGGAAAGGAATCGAACAGTTTGCCCTCTGGTTCAAAAAAATGAAAACTTATGGATTATAATATATTCAAATCGCCCCTACGTCACTTTATCAAAGCAAAGATAAACGGTGGGGCCGTCTTGCTTTTCGTTGCCGCAGCCGCAATGATCATAGCTAATACACCCTTACGCGAAGCCTACGATGCCTTTTTTGCCAAAGAGGTCATTTTGCAATTCGGAGACATCAACCTCTTTCACGTCCACGGAGGGAATATGACCTTCATGTCCCTGATCAACGATGCGCTGATGGTTATCTTCTTCTTCTCCGTCGGTCTGGAAATCAAACGGGAGATCCTGGTCGGCGAACTCTCTTCACCCCGCAAAGCTTTACTTCCGGTTGTCGCAGCTTGCGGAGGAATGCTCGTCCCCATCCTCATCTTTTCCCTGATTTGCCCCGAAAGCCCTGCCAGCCGGGGAGCCGCCATCCCGATGGCCACGGATATCGCTTTCTCATTGGGAGTATTATCCTTACTAGGGAAACGCATCCCCCTGAGCCTGAAAATCTTCCTGACCACTTTCGCCGTAGTAGACGATATCGGTGGCATCATTGTCATCGGAGCCTTTTACAGCAGCAATCTGATCCTGGAATACTTGCTTTGGGCATTAGGGATTATTTTCATTCTGTGGATAGGCGGTAAAGCCGGAATCAACAGCAAGCTGTTTTATATCTTCTTCGGCATCGTCGTGTGGTACTTATTCCTGAATTCGGGGATTCATCCGACCATTGCCGGTGTCATCGTAGCCTTCACCGTCCCGGCACGTCCCAAGCTGAACATCTACAAATATGTCGGAGAAATCCGGGCCAGCTTGCAAAAGCTTCCCGAAACCGCCGACATGGCCAATAATAAATACATGCTGAGCAACTCGGAACGCGCTATCCTCCGTCATGTCGAATCGGCCTCCGACAAAGTGATCAGTCCCTTGCAATCGATGGACGATAACCTGCATCCCCTGGTCAACTACATGGTGATGCCTCTCTTTGCCTTCGCCAACGCCAGCATCTCTTTCGAACATTTCACCCTGGCCGATATCGAAGGAGTGACACTCAGCGTATTCATCGCCCTCGTCCTGGGCAAATTGCTCGGCATCTTCTCATTTACATGGCTGGCCGTGAAAAGCAAATTACTGAACATGCCGGAACACATGGATGCCCGTAGCCTTCTCGGTGTATCCATGTTGGGCGGAATCGGCTTCACCGTCTCCCTGTTCATCGCCAACCTCTCCTATGCCGGGCTCCCCGACATCGGTCCTACCCTGCTCAACCAAGCCAAATTAGGTATCATCAGCGGTTCCGTATTCGCCGGTCTCGCCGGTTACCTGTTGCTAAAACATTTCTATAAAAATCCCCGGAACCGATAAATCTATCGGTTCCGATAAAATTTTGTATATCAATCTATTAAAACAAAACAACTAAATCACAACGATCACCCCAATGACCAATTACAAAAAAACTCTTATTATTTTGTTTTTTTTCAAAATTCATCCTATCTTCGCATCCGCATTGGAGAGGTGGCAGAGTGGTCGATCGCGGCGGTCTTGAAAACCGTTGACTGTCACAGGTCCGGGGGTTCGAATCCCTCCCTCTCCGCTGAAAATCAAAGAGTTAGCTAAAACTGACTCTTTTTTATTTGTGGCAAATTGAAGGGGAAAAGGTATTTTGAGGTAAAATCTGGGCTCGCCCGGATAGTGTACCCCAAAGTGTGTAAATCCCAGTAATTTTTATTTTTGTAATGACGAATTTCAAAAATGAATTATTATGGAATTTACACAGGAACAAATCTCGGAAATAATTCTCCGGTTGAAACTCTCCGATTTTCAGTCCTTAGCAATCATGGCTTGTAAACGCCTGTTGTACAGAAGTAAATTTACACACTTAGGGAAATACGATCTTATTTTTTGTCCAACAAGGGTAAATATGCCCCATACCCCTGGGCTTCCATGTCCTCTTTGGGAATAAAACGCAGAGAAGCGCTGTTGATACAATAGCGTAATCCGCCCCGGTCTTTCGGACCGTCGTTAAACACATGTCCGAGATGAGCATCACCAGTCTTGCTGCGTACTTCAGTCCGGCGCATACCATGGGAAGTGTCGGTCTTTTCATCGATCAGCCCCTGGTCGATAGGTTTGGAAAAACTCGGCCATCCGCAACCCGAATCGAACTTATCGGCCGATATAAAAAGCGGTTCACCCGTTGTGATATCTACATAAATCCCTTCCCGGTATTCGTTCCAATAAGCATTTTGAAAGGGCGGTTCCGTGGCATTTTTCCGGGTAACGGCATATTGTTCGGGGGATAATGTTTTTTTCAGGGTCGCATCGTCCTGACGGCGGTAAACCGTCTGCGGGGGTTTCATCCCTTCACCGGCCGGCCGGAGATTAGCCTGACGGGCAAGCCCGAACAGAGCCGGATCGATATGACAATATCCACCGGGATTCTTGTCCAGATAATCCTGGTGATAACCTTCGGCCGGATAAAAATTGTCCAAAGGTTTTACTTCTATCGCCAAAGGACGATCGTATCGTTTCGACAGTTCGTCCACGGCCCGGACAATCACCTCACGGTCAGCAGGGTCCGTATAATAAATCCCGGTACGGTATTGGGTTCCGCGATCGTTGCCTTGTTTATTCAGGCTAGTGGGGTCTATGGTTTTAAAATAAAGGCCGAGCAACAGAGGTAATCCCACTTCGGCCGGATCGTAAACCACCTTCACAGCCTCGGCAGCCCCGGTCCGTCCGCTACATACCTGCCGGTAATCCGGATCGGCAACGGTACTGTTTGCATAACCGACCTGAGTGGCTTCCACTCCCCGGATCTGTTTCATAAAATGCTCTGTTCCCCAAAAGCATCCCCCTGCCAGATAAATTTCTTTCTGATTTTCCATAGTCGTCAATTCCTGTGTTTTACCCTTACCTGCCTTACTCTGACCTGTACATCCGAAAGCTGCAAATAAGGCTAGACAAATCATCATCGTATTCTTCATCATCTTCCTTTCCCCAAGGGTTAATAACCGATAATATATCGTAACCGCCCCCCACAAAGTTTCAAAAACATATTAAAACTCCTCCTTTTACCTCCGAATCCTTCTTCTATTTTCCCCAGGACTTCGAAACAGGCCTTGTCTAAAGGTTTGCACCGGATACCGGAATCCCCATCGGCACGACAATCCGCAAATTCTACGATACGGCGGACCGATTCGCCGGGGACAACGGAATCTCCGGCATAGGATCAACCGACATTTGCCAGGGCTACCAAACGACTCTCCGGCCGAAATTCGGCCAAATAGAAAGGATAGGAATATTGCCCCAGCAGACTGCTTGCCTGCTCCATAAAAGCAGGGGCATCGTAAAGCAGCAAATCGATGTATAAATTATCGCGCCCCATAGTTCCTCCCAATAAGATTCCGATCTCACGGCCGGATCCCTTTTTACCGAGTACTTCTGCCGTCAACCGGTCTTCGATCTCATAGCGGAGTTTCAACATCCCGGAACGATCGGCTTCTCCCACCGGCATCACCAAAAATACCGCCTTGCTCCCGCATGCAGCCAACTTATCGGCATTCTCCGTCTCCCCATTGAAATAATCCTGCAGAAGATCGGAAAAACAGGTGGTCCCGATGACCATATCATAACGTAAATCCTTAACGGTATCGAATTCCATTCTATAAACACTATAACGCTCGTCAGGACGGGTAAGAATCTCTTTTTTAGCTTCTTCGAGCGCTACGGTCATACAAGCTTCCAGCCTGGTAAGGGGAAACATGCCTGCTTCCATCCCATCCGCCTTGTCGACATTACCGATATAGATATGCGACAGCGCCTCACCGATCGTCAGCTCCATCATGATATAAAAAGCATTGTAACAAGAATTATCGTCGAGAGAACAAAGTTGTTCATCATAAAAACGGATATCGAAATAATTCTGGTCTTCCTTATATTTCAATCCTACCATCACCTCATCCAACTGCACGTCTTTACCGTACATCTGAAATCCGAAACTCTCCCCATGAGTGCCCTGCATGCAAGGAAAGAAATGCCATTTTCCGCGGAACTGCTCCGGCATCTGCTCCACCAACCAGGGCAACAGATAAAAGAGATAGTTCTTCCCTTCGATGGTGAAGGTAAATTCATAATCACCACCGAGATTAAAATTCAGCTCGCCGGAGATCAGCTGTACTCCTCCGGAAATAAAATCCACCATTTTATCCACATCCTCCTCTCCCCGTTTTTCAATCATAGCAGCCAACCGGGGTTCATTGTCCGTAAACCATTGCCAGAATTCAGCCGTACGCTGCCGGAAGGTCTTGCCCCCGGTCATCGCTTCAGGGGTCGTCAGGCGGGCATTCAGTTTCTTTACTTTTCCCCCGGGTGTCAGCTCTTCGTCACACCATCCCAAAAACATACGGGCATCCTGATCGTCAGGGGTGAGCCGCAATACCTGTTCGAACCTTTCTTTAGCCTGCCCGAACCGATCACTATAGTAATATGCATACCCCAGACGGTAATGCCACAAAGGATCGTGCTGCCCTTCCGCTTCCACGGTCAATAACACTTCAGCAGCCGTCTCGTAATCTTCCAGGTTGTTCAAAGCCCTGGCCAATTGCCCGGTCAAATCGTAATCACGTTCTTCTTCAGGAAGAGCCAGTATGGCATCTACTATTTTCTGAAATTCATCGTCTTCGTGCCACCGGGCCAATTGCTTCAAAAATTTTTTATCCATATCGTTCCGTGTATCATGCCAAAACAGTCGGAAATATCGAATCACCCCGGCAAAAGTTTTACAGGAAATTCGGCCGCCACAACTCTTCAGCTTGTTTTTAATATTTTGTATAACCAGCACCTATCCTGTCGTCCCAGATAAACACTTGTCGATAAATATAAAAAACAAATCTGAAAAATCGCAGGCTTCACTACAATTTATTGCACGACCTCCCGGGACCACCGTGATTTTATAAAATATGGAGTAATTTATTTGAAACTATTCGATAGGATACAAAAGTTGCAGCTATAATCTATTTACTTTCAAATCCTTCCGGTCTATATAATTTTTATAACGGAAAGCGGGCATTCCCAAAGCCATTCCGGCATATATTTTTCCATCGATCCCCAATTTCTTTTCCAATGTCCCTTTTTTATCCTGCTCTATGGCCGAGCAGACAAATCCGGTATAAAACTGGCTTACTCCCAGACACTCAGCCATCAGCGAGGCATTCTGATAAGCCAGATTGGCATCCTGATAACCGAAACGGCTGGTCCGGGGAGCATGGATGAACACAACCGCTTTGGCTTTTCGCAGGATGAGATCGTTTCCTTTGGTATCCTCCCGCAACAAGCGTTCGAATACAGGGATATACCGGAAAGCATCGGGCATAAGCCATTTTACCAAAGGAGTCAATAAAGGATTCTGCATCTTTTTGAGTGCATTTTTGAATACTCCTAAAGTAAATCCGGTGATTTCCCGTAACCGGACCGGATCGGTAACTACTGTAAAACCGATCTGCTGGGCATTGCTTGCGGTAGGAGCACGGTGAGCAGCCTCCAGGATCTGTTGTAACAACTCTTCGGGGACAGACTGAGCGGTGAAGGCCCGGTTGGAGCGCCTGGCTTTACACAACAGCATCATCTGAGCAGGTACCGGGTAATCGGAGTAATCGAATTCGTGTACCTTCCCGGCAGGAAATCCGGAATGTTCTACTGCACCGGTAGGGCAAACGGCCACACAGTGTCCGCATACGATACAATTTTGCCATTCTTTCACTTCCACTTCCCCGGCAGCCTTTGCTTGCTGCAGAATCATCGAAGGACAAACCCTGACGCATTTGCCACAACGGATACATTTTTCCTGATCGATTTTTAATGTCAATTCCATCACGTGTTATTTATAAAGTTTAGCCCCCTGCCGAACTATCACAGTTTTTGACATACGGGACAATAGTATACCGTACCGCCGAGATATGTTTCGCGGATAATCTCATGTAGCCTGCCGGCCGATAATGGTAGATTCGGGTATTTCTATCATGGAGTTCGGATTAGGATAATGAAACCGATCCCCGGTTTACTCCGGACGATTGCCGGAAGCATATTCTCCGGGGCAGATATCCATCACTTCCCGTTCGGGTTGCAGCAAAGCCTTCTCATAGCGACAAGGCCAGTGTACTTCGGCACTCAATTGCCCGTCTTTGAGTCCACCGATGGTCTCCCCCGGTTTTACGGGAGCATCGTGCCCGAAGAGATAGCCGACGGCACGATAAGCATGATCTACCACATCGTTGGGATCGAGGCCGTGGAAATGATATTGTACATCGGGTAAACCGACAGCATATAGCCCTAAGGAATCTACCATCATATCCTCCGTACCCTGGATATTGAAAAAACGGATATTCACTCCAAAATACAGAAAACGGTCATCTCCCCGGTACGGATTATTCAGCAACTGTTGCCGGGTAAGCAGTTTACCGCTAGCCGGGATCCATACTCCCACACAATCATCGAATAGCTCCAAAGCAATTTCCAGCCAGCGGGCGAGCATACGGCAACGAAGCTTGTATTCCAATCCGGCAGCCAGGAAATCGGAAAGCATCAGTTTATACTTACAACTGTCCAGCAATTTTTCCCCATCCGGACAATCCCACAACTGGGAACGTTGCATCCGGTCGACAGAAGCCGGATCGAAAGGAGTGAAATCGGCCATCAATACCTGAGCCGGAATAACCTTTTTATCTTTTTTGTATTCTACCGGAAAATCAGCGATGGCAAAAGTAGCCAACGAATGATCGACATCCGCTACCAGATCGACCTGCCCGAATTCTTTCTGCAACCTACCGAGGATTTTTTTCCCTTCCGGCCGTTTCCCCTTTTCCCGAAATAACAAATGCATTTGATACAATGCCTGAAATGTTCCTTTTTCCTCCAGGTTTTGCCGGAGTACTTCCTGCCCGTTATCCGATGTTCCCATAATGATGTGCTTGATATTTCCGCCAAAGATATAAAATCTGTCCGGTCTTTTTCATCCTTTATTCCGCATTCTTCACCCGGTTTATCCGTTCCCTTACTTTTGCCCAGGCCGGTGTACCGAAGAGGCAGCTTTCACGCATCGTGTCGTACATTATCCTAAACCGTGACATAGGAATGGTAAAGCTCAGGATATCCGCTTCAAACCAAGGCCGTACCGAAGGATCGAAGAACCCCAGAAAAGTTCGTTTCCCTCCCATCCGGTTTTCCAGAACGGCCTGGGTCACGACAGAACAACAACCCGATCCGAACATAGCCATTACCGTATCCGGACTATTATTATCGAAATAAGCCCAGGTAGTCAAACCCGACAATATATCCGGTGTAGCTAAAAACAAGATGCCTTCCAAGCCGTCGAAATGCTCTACCCGATCGATCCGGGCAAAATGCAAATATTTTTTCTCTGCGCGGGGAATCCCCAACTCATCGACAAATTCCTTTACCATTCCGGGAGTTTTCTTGTATTTCTCCTTTAACGACACAAAACCCGGAACATGTTCGGGCATCGGAGCAAATCCGGTATAAAACTTTCCTCCCCCACATCCGATGACTTCCGCATTCAAACTAATCGTATTGCCGGCACGAACCTCTTGCATACCTTTAAAAAAACACCCGCCGATCTTTTCGGTATGCCCGGTCTCTTCGTCGGAATACCAAAATACAACCGGCAGTCCGGCCGCTTCGCCGAAAGCTTCCCGATAATTTTCTATAAACTTTTCAATTTCCATTTTTGCCGTTTTATTGTTTATGTCAAATATACGCATTATATTGGTCCCAAAACGAAATAGGGATGAAAAATAAATCTTCATTTACCGTCCGGCAGGAACGCGAAGCAGAGTTCCCGGCTATTTACGAGCTTATCCGGACAGCTTTCGCAACAGCAGAAGTCAGCGACGGAGACGAGCAGGATTTTGCAAACCGTCTGCGCATCCATGGGAATTATATTCCCGAACTAGCCCTGGTCGCAGAATGCCAAGGGAAATTAATCGGCCATATTATGCTGACCCGGACCGTAGTCACCCAAGATGACGGCACTCCATACGAAGCTTTGATGATAGCACCCTTATCCGTCGTTTTGGACTACCGCAATCAGGGTGTCGGATCGGCCTTGCTCAAAGAAGGCTTACGACTTGCCCAAAGTATGGGTTACCGGGCAGCTTTTCTTTGCGGCAATCCGGCCTACTACGGACGTTTCGGTTTCAAAGCGATCGGAGAATACGGTATCCGGCAAGCCGGTCTGCCGGAAGAATTAGCGCCCTATTTTATGGTCCACGAACTGATTCCGGGTAGCCTGAAATCTGTCCATGGCACAATCGATCTTCATGCTTAACCTCAAAACGATTATTTACGATGTTTTCCAAACTATTTTTTTGCCTGATCTTCCTCACTGCGCTGACACCGCTTTACAGCCAGGAACCACTCGCCCAACAGCTAAAATCTATTATTGAAAATAAAAAAGCCACCGTCGGAATCGCCGTATTATATAACGGTAAAATCCTGGTAACCGTAAACGACAAAGCCGGATATCCGATGATGAGTACGTTCAAGTTTCCCCTGGCATTAGCCGTGCTGGAACGTCTGGATAAGCAAGGGCTTCCGTTGGAGACCGAGTTATTTATCAGTAAACCGGACTTGCATCCGGATACCTACAGTCCGCTCCGGGAAGCCCGCCCGGAAGGCAATTTTAAGATAACTATCGGGGAACTGCTGAAATACAGTGTCGCCCTGAGTGACAACAATGCTTGTGACATCCTGATCGATTATCTGGGAGGCACAAGTGCCCTACAAAAATATGTCCGCCGTCAGGGTATCAAACAAATGAAAATCACAGCTACCGAGGACCGGATGCATAAGTCCGGCGACCCCTACCTGAATCATACCCGTCCCTCTTCGGCTGTCCGTTTGCTGGAAAAATTCATACAGCAGGAACTGTTATCGCCTGTTTATCAAAAATTTCTCGAAAATACGATGATAGCGACTTCCACCGGCAGCGACAAACTAAAAGGTCTTTTACCGGCCGAAACGATTATCGGCCATAAAACCGGGAGCTCCGACCGGGACAGTACAGGCATGAAAGCCGGAGACAACGATATGGGATTTGTCTATCTTCCCCATGGCGGCGATCATTATACAATTGCCGTTTTTATAACCGATTCGATGGAAGACGACAAAACCAATGCCGCCATAATCGCCCAAATTTCAAAAGCAGTATACGATTATATAAACGAAATATCTTCGTAAGGTGTATCGTAAAACCCTGTCTTTCCGTAAAACCGACATATCTAACTCAAATGTTATCATTATGGAAGACAAAAAAACTCAGTTGACAAACGAAGCCGGGATACCTGTCGGAGACAATCAGAACAGCCGCACAACCGGTCCCCGGGGCCCTGAACTACTCGAAAATGTGTGGCTACTCGAAAAACTGGCCCATTTCAACCGTGAACGAATACCGGAACGCATCGTGCATGCCAAAGGATGTGGTGCTTTCGGTACTTTCACCGTCACGAACGATATTACCCGTTACACCAAAGCGGCTATTTTTTCTAAAGTAGGGAAAAAGACCGATCTGTTCGCCCGCTTTTCGACGGTTGCAGGGGAGCGGGGAGCAGCCGATACAGAGCGTGATGTACGCGGATTTGCACTGAAATTCTATACCGACGAAGGCAATTGGGATCTGGTGGGAAATAATACGCCGGTATTTTTTGTCCGGGATCCCCTGAAATTTCCGGATTTTATCCATACCCAAAAACGGGACCCTAAGACCAACCTACGCAGCAACACAGCGATGTGGGACTTTTGGAGCCTGACCCCGGAATCCCTTCATCAGGTGATGATCCTGATGAGCGACCGTGGTATCCCCCGGAATATGCGGCAGCAACACGGTTTCGGAAGCCATACCTACAGTTTTTACAATGCCGGAGACAAACGGGTGTGGGTGAAATTTCATATGATCTCACAACAGGGAATCGCTAATTATACCAATGAAGAAGCCGAACAGATCGTGGCCAAAGACCGGGAACATTCACAACGGGATTTATTCGAGCATATCGAAAAAGGAGATTTTCCTAAATGGAAAATGTGTGTTCAGATTATGCCCGAAGAAGAAGCCAAAACCTATCGTTTCAATCCTTTCGATCTGACCAAAGTATGGAGCCACAAAGATTATCCGTTAATCGAAGTAGGCCTGATAGAACTGAACCGGAATCCGGAAAACTATTTTGCCGATGTAGAACAATCGGCTTTCAATCCGGCCAATGCAGTTCCCGGAATAGGCTTCTCTCCCGACCGGATGCTCCAGGGCCGGTTATTCGCATATGGCGATGCCCACCGCTACCGTTTGGGTGTAAATGCCGATAGCATCCCGGTCAATCGCTCTCATTGTCCGGTGCATAATTATCACCGGGACGGGCATATGCGTGTCGACGGCAATGCAGGTGCCAGCGTCAACTACGAACCGAATAGTTTCAACGGTCCGGTATCCGACACGAAATACAATTATCCCCCCCTGGAACTGGAAAACGCTGCCGGCCATTATCCCCAGGACAACGATTTCTACACCCAACCGGGAGATTTATACCGCCTGTTGCCGGCAGACGAAAAAGACCGCCTGACTTCTAATTTCACTGCCGCAACAGCCGATGTTCCCGAACCGATCCGGATCCGGGCTATCGCCCGTTTTTATCAGGCAGATGAACATTGCGGTAAAGAAATGGCCCGGAAAACCCAGACCGATCTCAAGAAAATACTGGAAGAGGTCAAACGCCAGCAAGCCCTGGAAAGCAGGTAAAAATTCCACGAAGACAATGGTTGAAACGGCAGCCCACCGATAACCGCCAATTCTGGCCAGCCGTTTCAACCGTTTTACCTCTTGTCACCGTTTTTAATCATTGAAAAATCGTATTTTCCTTGTACATTTGTGCCCGGTTCAGTTCAGGTGAAATGACAAACATGAAAGAAGCTTTTTTTAAACTCCATCTATCCGTTCTGCTCGCGGGGGCTACGGGCATTTTCGGGCGGCTGATTTCGCTCAATGAAGGTTTATTGGTCTGGTACCGGATGTTGCTGGCAGGTCTGCTGTTCGCCCTACTATCGGCAGTCCGGAGACGCTTTCCCCGGATAGGCTGGAAAGAAATTTTCAAGATCGGTGGCATCGGGATATTATTAGGACTGCATTGGGTATTCTTTTATGGGAGTATCAAAGCTTCCAACATCTCCATCGGTGTAGTCTGCTTTTCACTGGTCAGTTTTTTCACGGCTTTTCTGGAACCCTGGATCAACCGTCACCGCATCTCTGTCAAAGAAGTACTTTTCAGCCTGCTTACCCTACTGGGTATAGCTTTGATTTTCCATCTGGACACCCGTTACCGTCAGGGTATCCTCTTAGGGATCACCTCTTCGGTCCTGGCCGCCTTGTTTACGATTACGAATAAGAAAGTAGCTGCCGGCCACGATGCCAGTACGATGCTCTTGTATGAAATGTCCGGCGGATTTGTCGGTCTGAGCTGTCTTTTACCTTTTTATCTCCGCTATTTTCCGGTAGAAACGATCTTCCCGGACGTCTCCGACCTGATCTATCTGATCCTATTGGCTTCCGTTTGTACCATCGGTTTATACCTACTGCAAATACAGGTCTTAAAAGTAGTATCGGCCTTTACGGTCAACCTGACATATAATCTCGAACCCGTATACAGCATTATCCTGGCTATGCTTTTCTTCCACGAAGCCCGGGAGTTGAACGGGGCTTTTTACATCGGTTTGGGCCTCATTGTCTTGTCGGTATTATTACAAACTTTTGCCGTATTCCTGCCCCGGCCGGACAAAGCCGTTTCTTCTTAATCATTTTTCCCGGTACAGCGCGATCAAACGGGAAACGGCATATTGTTCCAGTTCCTCTTCCGGTACCTGTAAAAAGCGCTGCATCGCCGGAGAAAAACGTTCTACTTCGATCTCATAAAAACGGGCGTAAATTATGCGGTGTGAAAGTACATGTTTGGGCATGATGAAACTTCGGAGTATCTGTATTTCTCCTGCCTCTTGCATCAATTCCAGATAGGCCGGGGTTTGTTGCAATACCTCCAATTCGGTTTCCTGCCCGGTTTCGATCAACGGATATTCGTACAAATTTTGCCAAATATCTTTCGCTTCGCGACGGGCCAGCAAATTCACACCCCTGCAATGGATATGCAAATAATTGAAATAACGGGGCTTAACGACTGCTTTTCCTGCTTTCACCGGTAATTTTTCAACTCGGCCGGAAGCCAGTGCCACACAATTTTCCCGTAACGGACAATATAAACAAACGGGGACTTTCGGCGTACATTGTATGGCTCCGAAATCCATAATCGCCTGATTGTAAAGGTCCGGATGACGCCGGTCGAGCAGTTCGGCAGCCAACCCGGAAAACACTTTCTTCCCTGCGTTACTGTCGATAGGGGTATCGATACCGAAGATCCGGGCCAATACCCGGTAAACATTCCCATCCACGACAGCATAGGGCAATTTCCAGGCAAACGAGCAAATAGCCGCCGCCGTATATTCCCCGATCCCTTTCAGGGTAAGTACATCGGAATAGTTGCGGGGAAACTCCCCGCCGAATTTTTCCACAATTTCCTTTGCCGCTGCATGAAGATTACGGGCACGGCTGTAATATCCCAGGCCCTGCCAATATTTCATCACCTCATCTCCGGGTGCTTCCGCTAATGCCCGTACATCGGGAAAACGCAACATGAAACGGTTGAAATACTCCAATCCCTGCACCACCCGCGTCTGCTGAAGGATAATCTCCGAAATCCATATCCGATAAGGATCGGTGGTTTCCCGCCAGGGTAATTCCCTTTTATTTTCTGCATACCAATGAATTAAAGTCGCTGCTATATCCACCATTCCAATTTTATACTGTTTATCAAGTTACTCCGGAATCAGGGAAGTCTAGTCAGGTGAGAATAAGATCGGTAACCTCTGCCCGGGTAAATTCCACCAGATCGGCCGGCGCAATCCTGATCTGTAATCCCCGCATCCCTGCACTGATGTAGATATACCCGAAATCCATGCAAGTAGTATGAATAAAAGTGGGCAAAGCCTTTTTCATTCCGACCGGAGAGCATCCTCCCCGGATATACCCGGTTGCCGGTAACAGTTCTTTCATATGGATCATCGCCGCACTTTTATTGCCGGAAACTTTTGCCGCCAGTTTCAAATCGACTTCGGCATCTCCGGGGACAACACAAACGAACAAGCCGTTTTTATCTCCGCGCAATACCAGTGTTTTAAATACCTGGGCGATATTTTCTCCCAGTTGTTCCGCCACATGGGTGGCTGCCAGATTATTTTCGTCTACTTCATAAGGTACCAGCTCGTAAGCGATCTTTGCTTTATCGAGCAAACGGGCAGCATTGGTCTTATTTATTTTCACCGTCATATATTTTACACAGTTTTTTCAAGCGAGCCTCAAAAATTCCTTTCCCATATCCAGTCCATTTGTCCAGGATCTTCCCGTCAGGACCGATAACCACAAATTTCGGGATCCCGTCAAAACCATACGAAGCGATCAATCCTCCTTCTCCCTTAAAATCACACAACTGTATTCCTTTCAGATCCCGGATAGCCTCTTTCCACCCTTTTTCCGAAACCTCCAGGCTTATGCTGATCACGTGCAAACTATCCCGGAATTTTTCCGCCAACTCTTCCAATTCGGGTTGTGCCATCAAACAAGGACCACATCCCCGGCTCCAGAAATCCAATAAAATATATTTTCCCAGGTAGTCCGACAAGTGATGCTCTCTGCCTTCGCGATCGAAGAGGAGGCCGTCTGCCAACCGATCTCCCACCTCACAGATTTTCACCGGATAAAGATAAATGTGGATTTCATTCCCCCGGGCAGTAGTTTTGAGTGCCGGATCCAGGCGCAAATAAAGCTTTTCAACCCTTTCCCGAAGTCCTGGCGGACATTGGGGTGAACGCAGTTTTCGCGCATGCTCATACAATCTTTCCAGTCCGACTTCCGACAAAACGGCCTGTTCTTCCAAAATTTTCAGGTCGGCTTCCGCTTTAAGGGCAGACAAAGAGTCGAACAAACGGGTCACGGGATAATCCTTCATCTTCGGATGCTTACTATGCTGATCCTTATATTCCGCCACATATTCATCCTCTTTATCGAACCTTACCCGCTCATATTCGCGGGTGATGCGGGCGGAGTTTTTCACAAACCGATTCTCTTCCTGCTGTTGCCTCAACTTACTTTTAACTTTCCAAAGGGCGACACAAGGTTCATCCCCTTCTATTTTAGTCAGCGGTTCACCGACCCAAAATGAGAGATTACCATATAATGCCGAATCCCCCTCAACAAAAACCGACATCCGTAACGGCACCTCTTCCAGCTTTCCCCGAAATGAAAACCGTCCGTCTTTCAGGGTATCGCTCCCGATAACCTTCCCCATATTCCCAGCCCACACTAACAGTTGCACCACCGTATTTCCGGCTGCATTCCGCACTTTTCCTTCGATTCTGTATTCTTTTTGTCCGACGGCAGCCAACGTAACCAGAAGAAACAAAAACACACTACATTTTTTCATCGTCTTTGTATTTTATCAGTCAAACAAAAATAGAATAAATAAGTTGAAAGTCGGCAAAATTTAAGCAGTTTATAAAACATATACACAAAAAGTATCAACAATAAACAAAAAATGTCAATACCTGCAAAAAAAAGAAGGTCTTCTCTTGTATAATTTTATTTCCTTTTTACATTTGTCAGTGTGGTCAAAAAAAGACATCTTTTAAAAATATTATACGATGAAACAAGCCTTAACTTTTACTCCTCCTATCCTCTCGTCAACCGAGAGTAAATTGAACGTGGAAGCTTTCGATGCGAGCGTGGAAGCTTTTGAAAATCACGAGTATCTGAAATCATTTTATGCCTTATTGGATTATATCAACGGAGATTTCCGGACGAAATACGGCAATGTACAGGGAAACGAATTTCATATTCCCCACGGTTCTATTATCGTAAACATCAAATTGGACGAGGAAAAACTCAGTATCACCGCTCCTTTTGTCGCTCTTCCTGAAAAAGGGCGGATACCCTTACTCCGTCAGGTGGCAGGACTCAATTTCAACGCCATGGATCTGGCAACGATCTATTTGCGGGATAACCGCCTTTCGTTTGAATACAGCTGTCCGATCCAATTGATCAACCCTTACAAAATCTATTATATCCTGCAGGAAATATGCTGTACGGGAGACAAATACGACGATGAATTCGAGACTAAATTCGGGGCACAACGTATCTATGAGCCTAAAACGACCCCTTACGATACAGCAAGCCTGGAGAATATATACCAAGCCGTGCAAATCAGTTGCAAAGAGTGCCTGGATGCCGTAAAATATTTCGAGCCTTCACGCAAATACGGTTATATCTGGAACATTATCGACACGACCCTGATGAAATTCATGTATTTCGCCCAACCTCAGGGTCAGCTGCTCAACGATATGCAAAAGGCAATCCGGGAAATGGACCGCGAAGATATACCGCTGCCCGAAATCACAGCCCAGGGAAAAGCAGTCATCGAAAAACTACAAAAAATGACCCAAGAAGAACTGGCGGAAGATCTTTATTTTGTCGAGACTTTTATCCCGAACAAACGTCGTTCCAACCTACAAAACATTCAGGAAAATTTCGAGGACAGTTACAAAAAGATTTCCGGTTATATGGAATCGGGTGATTATATGACCGCTTGTGTCATGATGCTTTATAAATTCTACGAGATGTATTACTATAACAATTTGCAGGAGGATGTCAACCAAGTGGTTGTAAAAGCTTTGCAAAAGAGTTCCGCCCAACCGTGGGATGAGGCTGCTCCTGTACTCTATAAAGCGATGGAAGCGATCATGGAGGATGAACTCGACGAAGAGGAGGAGGAAGAGGAAGGCACCGTCGACATGAACGAATATATGAAAAACGTGCAGGCCATGCAGCAACAAATGATGCAAAACATGCAACAAATGATGCAGGGCAACGGTATGCAAAACTATCTGCAACAAGTGCAAGTATTACAGCAACAATTGGCCAGTGGCCAGATCAGTGCAGAAGAATATACCGCCAAAGTACAACAATTGGCAGCCCAGAATTTCGGTAACTAATCAACTCAAAAACAAAACATTATGGATCAAAATATATTTCAAACCGTATATAAAGTCAATCATGCCGGGGGATCAGGCAGCTGTTTTTACCTGAAAAAACACGATCTTTTCGTCACCAATTATCATGTCGTAGAAGGATTTCGTCAGGTAGCCCTGGAAGATAACCAAAAGAACCGTTATTTAGCGAATATTGTGCTGGTCAATCCGATACTCGACATCGCTTTATTATCGGCAGAGGGCGATTTTACCGCTTTACCGGAAATCAGCCTGGCCTGTACCGAAGTCACGCTGGGCCAAAAAATCAACGTAGCCGGTTATCCCTTCGGGATGCCGTTTACAGCGACCGAAGGAACCGTCTCGTCTCCCAAACAACTGATGGACGACAGTTATTATATCCAAACGGATGCAGCTGTCAATCCGGGTAATAGCGGTGGTCCGATGTTCAACCAAAATGGCGAAGTAGTGGCAATCACAACCAGCAAACTGACCAATGCCGATAATATGGGATTCGGCATTCCCATAGCCTCCTTGTGTACCTTACTCGAACAGATTTCAGAACTCGACCGCAATAATTTCAATATACAATGTAACAGTTGTGAGGAATTTATATCCGAAGAAGACGAATATTGCCCCTCATGCGGGGAGAAATTACCGGAAAATATTTTCCAGCAGCGAGGCCTTACCGAACTGGCAGCATTTTGTGAAAAAGCCATCGAAAACATGGGTATCAATCCGGTGTTGGCACGTATCGGCTATGAAAGCTGGACTTTCCATAAAGGCAGCTCCGAGATCCGGATGTTCGTATACCAGCGTTCGTATCTGTTCTGTACTTCTCCGCTGAACAACCTACCGAAGAAAAACCTGGAGCCGGTACTGACTTATCTGTTGAGTGCAGAAGATATCAAACCTTATCAACTCGGACTGGACGGGAATCAGATTTACCTTTCTTACCGCATTCATATCTCGGATATCTTCTCTGATTTTGCAGAAGAAATTCAAAAGAATATCACCGATATGGCTTTCAAAGCCGATGAAATGGACAACTATCTGGCCGATACTTTCGGCTGTGAATTCTCGGAATACGCAAAGAAAGATGCTATTTAAAGCATAATTAAAAACAACAAATAAAGTCCATAAAGTCAGCGGCCGCTGGCTTTATGGACTTTATTCCTCAATTCGGCCACACGGTATACCACGCCCCCAACATCATCGTGGAGAAAGTGAGAGAAACGGCTTTCCAATCATAGAAAACTCCTGAATAAAGTGTACCTTTGCACATCGGATAGAGATAATCAGGTATGTATTGGACACTTTTTCTGACATTTGTAAAAATCGGGATGTTCACCATCGGCGGTGGATATGCCATGATCCCCTTGATTGAACGTGAAGTCGTTAACCGCGGTTGGCTAGACAAGCAGGATTTTATGGATTTATTCGCCATGACACAGTCTTTACCAGGTATCTTTGCTGTCAATATCTCTATTTTTGTAGGCTACAAACTCAAGAAAGTAACGGGTAGTATCGTTTGTGCCGGCGGAACCATACTCCCCTCCTTTTGTATCATATTGGCCATCGCTCTGTTTTTCAATCATTTTCAGGACAATATCTGGGTGATGAAAATATTCAACGGTATCCGGCCGGCTGTCGTTGCCCTGATCCTGGTTCCCTGCATCTCAGCAGCCCGGTCGCTTCATTTAAAATGGGTAGAATTGATTTTACCGGCTATCGGAGCCGTATTGATATGGAAATGCGGAGTATCTCCGGCATATATTGTTTTGGCCGGTATTATCGGAGGATTGATTTATACCTTCTGGATCAAAGGAAAAATGAAACAGGGGAACGGAGAGTAGAGAGTGAGAAAGAGGACGGAGAAATCAAGGAAAAATAGTATACAGTACTCTAAATGAAATACGACACATGATTTATTGGCAATTGCTCGGTGTTTATTTAAAAATCGGAATCTTTGGATTCGGCGGAGGATATGCCATGCTCTCCCTGATCCAATATGAAGTGGTAGATAAATATCACTGGTTGACTTTACAAGAGTTTACAGATGTAGTGGCTATCTCACAAATGACCCCCGGCCCGATCGGAATCAATAGCGCTACTTATATCGGCTACACCGCCACTGGAAGTGTCTGGGGGTCGGTGATCGCCACCTTTGCCGTCTGTCTGCCCTCTTTTTTACTGGTATTGTTGATTTCATTTTTCTATGCCAAATTCAAAAACAACAAATATGTCGCCGCCGCCTTTACCGGTTTACGCCCCATGACTGTCGGGCTGATCGGAGCTGCTGCCCTCTTATTGATGAATAAAGAAAACTTTATCGATTATAAAAGTATCCTGATCTTCGCCGGCGCTTTTCTACTTACCTGGAAATATAAAATACATCCTATCCTCATGATCTGCCTCGCAGGAGTGGCGGGGTTGGTGATTTATTGGTAAAAGGCAAAAGCCAGAGGCGAAAGGCTAGAGGCGAAAAGCGAAAGGGAAAGGAGAAACCGGAAAAGGAGAGAAATTAAAAAAACAGAAAAAGCGGTTTATTATGGAAAAAGCACATTTGACACTTTATACGGTAATCGGATCCCCTCAGCATATTTTGACTGGAATACAGTCTTTATTTGCACCGGTAATCCAGTCGGTCGATACCGAAGCAGACCAGATCAGAGTAACTCTTCAGGATGACAGCCTACTCGTATTCCACCTTTCCCATGTCCGGGAAAAGGCCGGATTTATAGAGATGCACATCGAAGGAATGGCCAATTATTTCGCCCAGGCAGCAACCAGTAACCCGGCATTGAAAGAAAACGTGCTGCGCCAGATCCGCTGTTTCAATTGTGTTGTAGGGATCGTATTCGAAACCGACGATAACAACGACCGCACCCGTTATCTCATCAATACCCTTTTCGACCTGGCCCATCAGGTGAAGGGATATCTGCTTTATCCCAATATGCACTTGTACGATGGAGAAGGCAAGCTGGTATTTTCACGGGAAGGGGAAAGTGAACTGACTGAATTTACTCCGGTCGCCCATGCGGACCTGCTGGACGGCGACAGGCCGGAAGAAACTTCTGCCGACCGGGAACGCAGGGAACGTTCTGTCGCTCTGCTGCAAACACAGGGGATTCCTTATCTGGAAACACTGAAAAGTGAAGTGCCGGAAACCGAAGTACACCTCAAAAGCAGGGAAGAAATGATGCAACGTGCCGCTACTCTGTTTGCTGTTGCGGTATATTCGGAAGTGATGTTGTCCGAAAACCCGGACCGGAACGAAGCGCTGACCTATTTCAATAAAATGGATGAAATTTATGGAATACAGTCTTGGCTGACACCGGCAGAAGCGGCCTATATTTCCAACCCGGACCCGACCGGGCAAGAGTGCATCCAATTCGTATGGCGTTATGAAAACTGCGCCGTACTGTTGTGGGCAGCCGGTATTGTCGAAGAACTGCCTTATCCTTCCGAGATCTGCGATGTGCCTGTCATTGCAGCCATCTTCTGGCAACACAAAAGTATCGGCGACCTGCTCGGCCAGGGAATCGCCAGAAGCACAACGGAAATTCTCGACCAAGCGGACCTGACCTACCGATACGACTGGGCTTGTGTAGATGCACATATTCACAAGCAAGAAGCACCGGCCCGGCTGGACGGCGGAATCGTCATGGAACGCCATTATACCTTCAACTGGATAACAGGAGCCAACAAGGGGGCAGCCTGGGACGATATTCAACCCAATACTTAAATATTTCTGAAAGAATCTATCGCTATTTTGTGAAGGAAAAGTCAAATCTGTTAAATAATCCATTCAACACTAAACTCTTTTTATAAAATCTGGTCTGAGGTTTTAGTTAGGGCAAAGTTGAAAAACACAAAATACAATAGATAAACTATGAATGTAAGAATCCTGATCTCAGCAATGCTTTGTTTTTTGCTGATAGGTTATGGAGTGAAGCTCCAGGCAGAACCGACCGAATCGTTACCGGTAGAGGCCGGTGTTATCCGGGGGAAAGTAATCGATGCTAAAACCCGTGAACCGATGCAATTTGTCAATATCAGTGTGCGGAAAGCCGGCACCACCGTACCCCTGAAAGGCATGGTGACCGATGAAACCGGCACTTTCCATATCGCCCAGTTGCCGGAAGGGAGTTATACACTTTCGATCTCTTTTATCGGTTATAAAACAATCGAAAAGCCCTTTACCCTCTCCAAACAGATACCGGGAGTCAATTTCCGGAACCTGCTATTGCAAGAGGACAGCCAATTGCTCGGCGAAGTCAAAGTCACCGGCCAACGTTCCCAAATGAAATTCGATATCGATAAAAAAGTATTCAATGTCGATCAAAATATCTCTTCTACGGGAGGAACGGCCAGTGATGTCCTGACCAATATTCCCTCTGTCGAAGTCGATAACGAAGGCGAAGTATCCTTACGGGGAAGCAGTGATGTCACCGTATGGATCAACGGCCGGGCTTCCGGGCTTTCGGCCGACAACCGGGCACAAATCCTGGAACAATTACCGGCAGAAAGTATCGAACGGATCGAAGTAATCACCAATCCCTCGGCCAAATTCAGTCCCGAAGGAACTTCCGGTATCATTAATATCGTATTGAAAGAAGACCGCAGAGCAGGTTACTACGGTAGCCTGCAAGCCGGAGTCGACACCCGCGGCGGCTGGAATGCCAGTGGCAATGTCAACTACAGCAGTAATAAAACGGAGATGTATGCCGGAGTGGGCTACCGGGAACGGAAAAGAGACGGCGGTGGTTTCTCCAATCGGACCAATACGGATGCTTCGGGTAATCCGGTATCTTTCCTCAATCAGACTTCCGACAATGACGGCCATGGCGGACAAACTTTCGTCCGTGCCGGCCTGACCTGGCATCTGACCCAGTCCGACCATCTGAATCTCGGCGCTTTCGGAATGTTCGGAACCCGTAAACAAACCAATACAATCAACTATTTAAGCGATATCCCTAATTCTTTTCTCTCCAGTGAGCGTATTTCCGATTCGGACAATCCGATGAAAGGAGGCAATGTCGAACTCGGTTATAAACACGATTTCAGTAAAACCAGTAATCTGGATGTAGTAGCTTCGTGGAACACCTGGAATATGGATCAAAAGAGTACCTATCTCCAAAGCTCTGTTTTTGAAAATGAAGAAACCACACACAGTTATCAGTGGCAAAAGAATAAAATGCAATCCCACAATTGGGAGTTACAGGCCGATTATGTCAATGCATTCAACGAATTCAACAAGATCGAAGCTGGATATAAAGGTACTTTTTCCCGCCAGGAAAGCCCGGTAGAGACCAAGAGCGGCGAAACGGCCGAAGACGCCCGGCCCGACGAACAACTTTACAACCGTTTCTATTACGATCAGGATATCCATGCCCTTTATGCGACTTATTCGGGACGTTTCGGTAATTTCGGCTACCAAGCCGGATTACGGGGCGAATATTCCCATACCGATACGCGTTCCCTTGCCTATGGACAGGAAAAAGGCGAGGTCTCTCCCTATAAAGACGACTATTTCAGCATTTTCCCCAGTGTGTTCTTAACTTACACCCTGCCTGCCCAAAATGAAATCCAGTTGAATTACAGCCGACGGATCAACCGTCCCTGGGGGCATCAGCTGAACCCCTTCCTGAATATCACCGACTCTACCAATATCTCTTTCGGTAACCCTTATCTGACTCCGCAATATTCCAATTCGATGGAACTGAATTATATCAAAAACTGGGAGGCACACACGCTCTCCGTTTCTGCCTATTACCGCAATACCGACGATGTCATCCAGCGTATCAGTTACCTGGAAGACAATATCATGAAAAGTACGTTCGAAAATGTGGCTGAAACCCAATCTGCAGGTGTAGAAATCGTAGGAAAAAACCATTTGTTCTCTATATTGGATCTGACCACGACAGTTAACTTATATTACAACAAACTCGACGGTTTCTCTTATCTGCCGGCGGGTGCGGATCAACCGGTGACCGGTAAGAGCAATGAAGATTTTTCATGGAATGCCAAGATAATCGCTAACCTTATCCTCCCGGCTTCTTTCTCTCTCCAACTGACCGGTAATTATAATTCCCGTCAATTGATCGCACAGGGATATAGAAAATCGAATTACAGTCTGGATGCAGGAATCCGCAAAGCTTTTCTCAACCGGAAATTGAGTCTGAGCATCAATGGACGTGATCTGTTCAATTCCCGGAAATGGAAAACCGAAACTTCAGGGACCGGTTTCCGCCAATATGCTTCAAACTGGCGGACAGGATGCACGATAGGCTTTACCCTGACCTACAGCTTCGGAAATATGAAGGCCGGAAAAAACAAAACCCAACGTCCCGATCACGACGAAAATAACCAGATGATGAACGAGATGGAGGAATTTTAAAGGTAAAAGGCTAAAAGCTATAAGCTAAAGGCTAAAGGTAAAAAGTAAAAGTAAAGAACGATATAATATAAGTTTCCTCTTAGTTTATGACCTTTCGCTTCTCGCCTTTTGCTCCTAGCTTATAGCCTATAGCTTATAGCCTATAGCTTATAGCCTATAGCTTATAGCCTATATTAGCCTATAGCTTTTAGCCTTTTACTTTTTACCTTTTCATTATAACAATCCCTTCTTCCCGGCTGTAATCGCTATTTTTAATGATCAGACGGTCGTTATAATACATTTCCCGGACGGAAACCTCGATCCCGTCTCCCCCGACAGCTGCACCGGAAGTAAATTTGAAAAGTACCCGGACGGTATCTACATCGTTCCGGTCGAACCTGACATAAAACCGACTGGGAGTGACCCCAATGTTTCCCGGGACGGAAGTTCGCCAATAGTACAATCCTTTTTCATGATCATAGCCTACGCTATTGTGTTTATAATTGTATTCTCCCGATCGGTCAGGAACAAAATCCGTCGGAATCACTTCGGGGTCGCCGGGGACCTCCATTCCCGTCAGGGGCAGGACAGCCCCCGCCTTTAAACGGAGTACGCTTTTCCCTTCCGCATCTACAAAATAAAATTTCCAGGGATTAGCCAACCAAAAAGCATCCCCTTTTAAGGGAGGATTTTCCCGGGTCTCATCCTTACAGGCAAACAGGCACACCAGCGATAATAGAAACAAACATCCAACATTTCTCATCCGCTCTCCGTCTATTTTTGTTGCCAACGTTTCAGTGCGGGGAAAAATTGTCTCATTTCTGCCAAGGCTTGTTCCCTGGTCCTGGGAACATCGGCCTCCCGGTTGAATTCGTCCAAAAACTGCAGGCAGTGCCCGATCATTTCCTCCATGGTGTAATCCTGGGTAAAAGCACCTTTTTGATAACAATAACAACAATATTTTTCGTTCAAACTCCCGTCGGCATTCGTACCCCATTGGTCTTCGGCCTGCAGGGGCATACCACAACTCTGGCAAAATTTCATTTCCATCCTTCTTTATTTAAATTTGTATAAAACAAAGATAAATAATTTTATTCAGGAAATAAGTCAGAATCAGACATGCTGAAATTTCCGGCTGGCACGGAGCATATGCCGCATAATGCTGACTAACTCCTGTGACTCCTGCAACAAATTCAGGTATACCAAAGACAATTTAACACTACTGTTCTCTTCCTGCATTCTTTCGATACGCATTTTATGCAAACGGGATAAACAGGTTTTCAACTCTTCCCCTTCGGCAAGTACCAAATCGGCCTCTTCATAATTTCCTTTGTCAATAATATCTTTTGTCCGTTCGAGCAAACTTTTCAGCATATCCCGGATCGGTACGAATTCTTCGGCACACTCTGCCGGTAAGGGGTTAAAATTGTTATCCACATGTTCTTTACAGGGCTCACACATCCGTTTAAGGCAATACATCATCTGCTCGCTACTATTGCTTCCCAAGTGGAACCAGGTATTCTTTTCAATGGCCACATTCCTATCGATCCGCCGCATACCGAGTGTTTCTTTCCGCCGTATTTTCTTCAAAATATCTTTTTCGTCATTGGTAGAAGAAACGGCCTTTCGCAGGCTTTTCAGATCTTCCCGTATAAATCCATCCGTCATCTGTCCATAAGTATTGGCGGCAAAATCCAGTACTTTCACCAGATTTTCCCTCACATGCTGACGGAGCAAATTCCAAACGACCGCCTTATCTTTAGAGGAAAGCATCTGTTGAAAAACATCGTCCTGTTTTTCACTCTTCATCTTTTTCCGGTATTTGTTATTACTGCGGATCAAGATAAAAGCCGCCACTCCGATCATAATAACCATGGCCGTCATGCCACCAAAATACATGATCATAGTTACAAAAAAGCAGATGATAAATGCAGCTCCTGCAGTAATAAACCAACCACCGATCACCGAGAGCACACCGGTCACCCGGAATACGGCACTCTCCCTTCCCCAGGCCCGATCGGCCAGCGAACTACCCATAGCCACCATAAAAGCGACATAAGTCGTTGACAAAGGCAATTTTAAGGAAGTACCTAATGCGATCAACAAACCGGCCAATACCAGGTTTACCGAAGCCCTGACCAAATCGAAAGCCGCTCCGTTAGCCAGGATCGCCTCATCTTTATTAAACCGGCTATCCAACCATACCTTGACCTTCTCCGGAATAATCTTCGAAATGTTATTCCCTAAAGTAGTCATCGAACGTACCAGACTCCGTGCAATAGCCGAAGAACCGAACATCTCGTTTCCATCATCCTGACGCGAAAGATCGACAGAAGTCTTGATTACATTTTGGGCTTTTTTGGAAGTAATCAGAGAAATAACCATAATCACTCCGGATAAAAATAAAAAGATAAACGGTGTTTTCGCAGGCTCATTTAAAGCTCCCATAAGGTAGTCATTAGCCACCCCGTTTCCATTTGCCATAAAATCGGTATAACTGGAAAAACCGGCTAAAGGAACACCCACAAAATTAACCAGGTCGTTACCTGCAAAAGCCATGGCCAAAGCAAAAGTACCCAACAAAACGATCACCTTGAAGACATTCACTTTACACCAATGCAGGATTTGCATGAGCACGGTGAAGAAAACAAAACACCCACCGACAATAGTCAAAGTATTGTCTTTTACCCACAACTTATGAGCATCTGTCATAAAAGAAGCATCTTTTATTCCTTTGATCAGCATAAAATAAATAATGGCCGTCACAGCAATCCCGCCGAACAAGCCAATCGTCCATTTTAGTTTAGTAGTATAATTAAAGGTAAAGATAATCCGCGACAAGTATTGCACCAGCGTTCCGAAAAAGAAAGCGATAGCCACCGATAGGAAAATACCTAAAATAACGGTCAATGCTTTCTCGGTATTCAGCAATTCGGCAAAAGTCAGAGACTCGGGACCGGCAGCAATTTTCAGCATAGCCAAAGCAAAAGTACCTCCCAGCAGCTCAAATACCATCGAGACAGTCGTCGATGTCGGCATCCCCAAGGTATTGAAGATATCCAGCAACACCACATCGGTCACCATGACCGCCAGAAAGATACACATCAGTTCATTGAAATGAAAAGCTTCCGGCCGGAATATACCGTGACGGGCAATTTCCATCATCCCGTTACTCATGGTTGCTCCACAAAAAATACCGGCAGCAGCAATCAGAATAATCGTTTTAAACGAGGCAGCCTTGGCACCGATAGCCGAATTCAAGAAGTTTACGGCGTCATTACTGACCCCTACAGTTAAGTCGAAGATCGCGAGGAGAAAAAGGAAAATAACAATTCCCAGATAAATTGATTCCATTCTTTAGGTTTTACTTACAGCCGCAAAAATAGAAGGGAGTTGTTACAGGTTTATTTCAAAATTGTTACAAAATTGTTACGACAAAAGAAAAGAAGTTGAAAAGTGGCTGATTCACTGAATTGAAGGGTTATTGTGGTACTGGGAGAGGGAGTAAAAAAAGAAACAAAAAATCCTTCTGTTCTGACAATCCCTGACAGATTTACTATTTTTGCATGTAAATTCATTGGAAGATGTTTTCAAAAAATATTGCGATCACCGATACGACAGACGGATTGCCCAATCCCCGGCGGATATGGGCAGTGATAGCAGCTTCGCTGGCGTTAATCATGTCGGTGTTGGATGCTAATATTGTCAATGTAGTACTTCCGACTCTTTCGCGTGAATTCGGGACTTCTCCCTCGACCACGATTTGGGTGATGAATGCTTATCAGCTGGCTATTACGGTGTCCTTATTGTCTTTTTCTTCGCCAGGAGATATCTACGGCTATCATAAAGTTTTTCTTTCGGGAGTCGCCGTTTTTTGTGTCACATCGCTGATCTGTGTCTTATCGACTTCTTTTTGGATGCTGACTGTAGCCCGGGTGCTCCAGGGGTTCGGAGCGTCGGCCATCACAAGTGTGAATACGGCACAACTCCGGACTATTTATCCCCGGAAATACTTAGGACGCGGCTTGGGGATCAGTGCGATGGTCGTTGCCGTATCGGCTGTCGCAGGCCCTTCTGTTGCGAGTATCATCCTTTCGTTAGGTAGCTGGCAATGGCTTTTTGCGATCAATATCCCCCTCGGCCTGCTGGCTTTGATAATGGGCCTGATCTATCTCCCCCACCGCGAGAAGAAGCAAAACCGGAAATTCGATAAAACCAGTGCCCTCGCCAATGCCCTTACTTTCGGACTGCTCATTTACTCGATGGAAGGATTCGCACATCATGAAAATGCCTATTTACTTGCAGCCCAAATCTTCTTGTTATTTATCGTCGGTTATTATTATATCCGCCGTCAATTACATCAGGACTTTCCGTTATTACCGGTAGATTTGTTGAAAATACCTATTTTTTCCCTATCGGTATGTACATCGATTTGCTCGTTCACAGCCCAGATGCTGGCTTTGGTATCTCTCCCGTTCTTCTTACAAAATACGTTAGGACGCACGGAGGTAGCTACCGGTTTATTACTGACTCCCTGGCCCGTAGCGACTTTGTTCACGGCTCCTCTGGCAGGGTATCTGGTAGAACGCATACATGCCGGAATTTTAGGAAGTATCGGGATGCTGATTTTTGCTACCGGCCTTTTCCTGCTGACTGTATTGCCGGCTATTCCTACCGATGGGGCGATCATCTGGCGTATGATCGTTTGTGGAATCGGTTTCGGACTTTTTCAGACTCCCAATAACAGTACAATCATGGCCTCCGCCCCCATCCAGCGCAGTGGAGGGGCAAGCGGGATGATCGGTACGGCCCGGCTTTTAGGGCAAACCCTGGGAGCAACCCTTGTGGCCCTATTGTTCAGTTTCGCTATGCACGACAAAGGAACTACGGTGTGCCTGTGGGCCGGAGCGATATTCGCCTTAATAGCCGCTGTCGTGAGTTGTTTCCGCCTCTCTCAGCAAATGCCCCTGAAACACACCGATCGGGAATAAAACACAGGCAGTTATATACATATTTACACTTATAAACGTACAGTTAGGGTAAACCGTATATAATATCCAAACATAAATTTATAGCCGATAAGAAGCAAAAAATGATTTTAATACTATCTTTGTTCACCTACCTAAAGAAAAAAAGATGAAAGCAATTTACAAATACGACGGACCATTAGGCACATACGCCCTGGAAGAGCAAAACGGATTACTTACCCGCCTATGGCTCGGCGACCGGATGGCCTTGCTTCCCGGAGAGACCGAAATAAGTGAAACCCCTCTATTAAAAGAGGCCCACCGACAGCTAACCGCCTATTTTGCCCGGGAACAAAAACAATTCGACCTTCCTATTGCGCCGGAAGGAACACCTTTTCAACTCAAAATCTGGAAATTATTACAGGAGATTCCTTATGGCACCACGATCACCTATGGTGAACTGGCACGCAGAAGCGGAGATATAAAAGCCAGCCGGGCGGTAGGTATGGCCAACAGCCGTAATCCCCTGCCAATCCTGATTCCCTGCCACCGGGTGATCGGAAGTGGCGGTAAGCTGACCGGATATACCGGAGGACTGAACATAAAAATCGGTTTGCTGCAAATCGAAGGAGCGCTCGACCTTTCTTTATGGCCGGAATCTCCGAACTACTGAGATATTTTACAGTTGTTTTGTATATTTTTACACTCATTCTTATCAAAAATCCAAAATCAGCCATTATCTTTGTTCAAATCACAAAAAAACACATCATGAAACATTTATTTCTATTATTTCTTTTGATCCCTGTGACACTTTTTGCACAGGTCGACAAAAAATATTTAGCCGGTGCTGTGCCTGTTGTCGATGACAGAGTTGTTTTCACCGAAGAACTGAACCTCCCGGGACGTTCTCAAAATGACATATTCGCCACTTTGTTACAATGGGCGACTACCCGTTTTATAACCACCGAAGAGCTGCAAAGCCGGATACTTTACTCCGACCAGGATAAAGGACAAATCGCCTGTATGGGACAGGAATACCTGGTATTCACCAATAAAGCTCTATCGCTCGACCGGGCTGTAATCAATTACCAAATGTTCATCACCTGCAAACCGGGGAAATGCGAATTAAAAGTTACCGCTATCCGTTATCAGTATAACCGGGGCACTGCCGGTCAGGAAATAATTCCGGCCGAAGAGCAGATTACCGATCAGCATACACTGAATAAAACGCAGACTAAACTGATCAAGTCTACCGGGAAATTCCGGATCCATACCATCGATCTGGTAGATAAATTATTTGCCGATGCAGCAGCGGCTGTCGGAGCGACACAGGCAAGTGCTCCCGTCGCCACCCAAACACCGGCCGTACCCCGGGTTCCTGTCACTTCGACTACCGTACAAGCACCGGACAATACCATTACGCCGGCCAACCTGGAAGGTTACCGTCAGATCAGTCCCGATAAAATCCCCGGAAATATCTATAAAATGTTGTCGGAAAACTGGATGCTGATCACAGCCGGTAATGACGCCCAATACAATATGATGACTGCCAGCTGGGGCGGCCTGGGACATATGTACAACAAACCGGTTGCTTTCTGCTTTATCAACCCGACGCGGTACACCTATCAGCTGATGGAAAACAACGACACTTACACCTTGAGTTTCTACACCGAAACGTATCGGGACATCCTCAACTATTGCGGTACAAACAGTGGAAGAGACAAAGACAAAGTGAAAGAAGCCGGCCTGACACCTATCACAACCCCTTCGGGCAGTAAGGCATTCTCAGAAGCCTGGATGATTATCGAATGCCGTAAAATGGTTTCTCAATCGCTGATCCCTGAAGCATTACACGATTCCCAGGCCAAAGAAAAATGGGGAACGCAATTACACAAAATGTATATCGGAGAAATTCTGAATGTCTGGGTTAAATAACAACGAATTCCGGCTTCATCAATTCAGTGTTGAAGTCTGTGATATTATCCGACAAATTCCCGCCGGCAAGGTACTGACCTATGGTCAGATTGCCCGTCTGGCGGGATTTTCAAATTATTCCCGTTGGGTGGGTAAAGTCCTGTCACACCATCCGGGCACAGCGGCCCTACCTTGTCATCGGGTGGTCAACAGCCAAGGACGGACAGCTCCTCACTGGCCCGGACAAAAAAGCTTACTTGCCGCAGAAGGAATCACTTTTCAACCGAATGGTCGTGTCGATCTGAAACGGCATCTCTGGTTGTCTATTCCTTCTTAGCTTTTTTTCCCGCCCGGAATATCAGGTGTTCCAATATCAATACCGTAATGACCCCCATGACAAATCCATTTCCCACGATAGGCCGGATCAGAGCAGGAATACTATTCAATGCTTCGTCGGGAGCAAAAGACAATAATAAAGCGACCATCAATGAAAACCCGACCACAATCCCTCCGTCGAAACCGTCGACCGCCTTTTCCCGGATCATCATTTGCATACCGGCCGACAACTGCGAAGCCATCAGATAAAGCAAAACCGCCCCCATAACCACTCCGGGAATGGCATTCAGACATTCGATAAAACCCGGAAAAAATGCACAGACAACCAATCCGATACCGGCCGGTATCAGCGGGAAACGGGAAGCACAACCTGTTGCAGCGATAATCCCCGGACTCATAGAATAATCTACCGGTCCGACAATCCCTAATGCCCCCGATACCACATTAGCCAAACCCGTGATGCCCACTCCGCGGGTAGTACGGCGTTCCATATGATCGGCACCGATCATCCGGCCTACGGCCTGAATAGAACCCAATTCGTTTACAATCAGCGCAATAAAACAAAAAAAGAAAGACAATACCGCTCCCAAATCGAATTTCCAGGACCATAATCCGAAATACCCCTCATGCCCGGCTTGTATCCCTCCTGTTTCGGGGAATCCCATCACACTATAATACACCATACTTCCAACCAGAATCCCACCCAAAACCACAATGGATTTCCAAATTCCTTTCAATAATTTATTGGCCAAAATCATTGCCAAAGCCAATAACAAAGCAAAAAACAAATGGAACAAGACAAACGAATTTCCTGCAAAAATCAAACGGAGGATCACCGGGGACAGAGTAAAAGCAATCAGACACAGAATCACAACAATGATCCGGGGAGTAAATACGGCTTGTAAACGGGACAATAAACCGGAAAAAGCCAGCAAAGTGAGTATTCCACCTCCGATCATCAGCGAAGTATAGATACCTTCGACCCCTATCGAAACCGTCGAAAGAATCCCGATCAGTAACACCGAAGCCGGTCCGATGACTAAAGGCAGCCGATGTCCCCACAACATCTGGACAATCATAGCCAATCCCATGATTCCGAACAGCTTCTGCATATAAAAAATCTGTTCGACCTGATCCGTGTAATGCAAACGGGCTACAATAATCCCGATAATTACCACACAAGGAATAGAAACAATCCACCATTGCAGTCCATACATCAACATCGGGAAAAATCCCGGCCTATCGTTCAAATTAAATTTCATCCTACAAAAAATAAAAATTACCGTCTGTAAATTTACTATTTAAAACCCACAATAACAACAAAAGTATCCCCCACTCTGTATCATCGCCCGGAAACATTAAGAAGATGAAATTTTCATTTTGAAGTATATCCGTATTTACCGGAAAAAAGTCCCGGACATCGCCATTGGCCGGACTAAAAAACAATCGGGCTGTAATAAACAGACATAACATACAAAAGAAAAAATTGCGATCTTTGCACTGTTTTTTCAGAGAAGCAATATGGAACTAAAGACTATTCTAAAAAGATACCCGGTCTTCATCCTCGGGCTGTATTTCCTGTCCCTGGGTATTGTGCTGATCGTACGTTCTGCACTGGGGACTACCCCCATTTCCAGTATAAACTATGTCCTCAGCATCAACAGTGCGCTTTCGCTGGGCACGTGGACCTTTCTTTTCAACCTGCTGCTGATCGCCGGGCAATTCTGGCTCATCCGGGACCGCTACAGCCGCCGGGACATCCTCGAAATCCTGCTGCAGATTCCTTTCTCTTTCCTGTTTGCAGCCTTCATCGACTTTAATATGATGTTCACCGGACAGTTACATCCTGGCAGTTATGGACTGTCGGTCGCCCTGCTCCTGACCGGATGTGTCGTGCAATCCATCGGCGTCGTGCTCGAAATCAAGCCCCGGGTGGCTATGATGAGTGCCGAAGCCTTCGTAAAATATGCTTCCCAGCGTTACAACCGGGAATTCGGAAAATTCAAAGTCTGCTTCGACGTCACTTTAGTCACCCTGGCCGCAGTCCTCTCCTTCCTCCTCAGCCAACGCATCGAGGGCATACGCGAAGGATCGCTCATCGCCGCCTGTATCACCGGCTACATCGTCACTTTCCTCAACCGCCGGATCATCACCCGCAAAACACTTTACAATCTGCTGCCCATCCTTCAAAAAAAGACCTCCCGGAACGGATGATGTTGCCTTCCCCACCCCCTACAAGCCCCGGGAAAGACAGCATTTCAAATGACCGCCAGTTTCCGTATACTTCAACCAATAGCTCCAGGGAGATGAAACTTTGCGTCTTTTCGCATTCACAGCTAGTTTTCAGTTTTCAAAACCCGGAACACCCGGATTATACCGCTTAAAACAACGAAGGCCGCCACTTCCATGACAGCCTTACGTTTAGATCCTTATTTCTTCCTTTCAGGGTAACCTCTTTAAACCATTTCAGGACTATCTTTTCGCTTGGCCTCACTCCTTTTCTTATTTCATAACAATAACCAGCTAAATAACCTTCACTTCTACAATCCATTCATCTGAAAATGCCCATTCAGCAAAAACACTGCTTCCATAAACCTTTTGCAAGGCATTAGAATCCCAAAATCCTCATCAAGTATACAGCTTTCATACCTCATTTTAGTTAATACAATGTTTTCTTATCACAATTCACTAAGATTATAAACCAATATAAACGAAGTTTAATCTCAAAGCAGAAATTTCATTATTTTTGCATCGGCAATTAGATACAAATAATTATTTATCAATGTATTACATAGGATAACACCACAAGTATTTTCTGATTATTTCTGCATTCAAACCTCCAAACTATGACGAAAGCAAGTTTAACAATAGAGTTCATAATGACACTTCTCACACTTACATAGTACGAATCTGTGTAAAACATTTTACGACCTATAATTCAATAGATTATAATATCAATTTAACACTTGTTCTGTCGCAAAAAAGATGTTTTTGGCTACAAAATCAATCTAGATGAGACAGGAAACAGTAGTTAACTGCTTGCAGCCTTAAAGTAGCGAGCTCTATTTTTCTTTTGGTCAGCAACTTTATTCAGGGATTTATAAGTAGATATTTTGTAAAAAAATCAGAAAATGGTTGTAGCACTATAACCATTTCAATGATTTTTTTGTATTTTTGCATTGTTTAGTGATAAATATAAATCCGTATGAAATATCTTAATATAAAGAAGGCACTGGCAGCATGGCAGAATTTGCAGCCGCTGTCGGAAAAGGATAGGGAGAGACTTAGCCGCCGTTTTACTGTAGATTTCAACTACAACAGTAATCATATTGAAGGTAATACATTGACTTATGGACAGACAGAAATACTGTTGCTTTTCGGTAAGGTGATTGGGGAAGCTGATGTGCGTGATGTACAAGAAATGACCGCAAGTAATGTTGGATTGCGGATGATGACAGAAGAAGCTATTGTGAAAGGAATGCCATTAACGCAGAATTTTATCCGGACATTGCATAAGACCATATTACGAGAGGATTACACAGTGTATCATAATTTGCCCGGTGAAATGCAAACAAGTTATGTGATTCATGCCGGACAGTACAAGACACGTCCTAACAGTGTCATTACACGATATGGAGACCGATTTGAATATGCCTCACCGGAAGAAACGCCGGGACTGATGGGAGACTTGGTGGATTGGTATAATGCTGCAGAACAAGAAGGGAAACTCTCACCTGTGGAGTTGGCTGCACTGTATCATTACCGTTATATACGCATTCATCCTTTTGAGGACGGTAACGGACGTATTGCCCGATTGATGGTGAATTTTATTTTAACTCGTCACGATTATCCGATGGTTGTGGTTCGTAGCCGCAAAAAGAACGAATATCTGGAAGCTTTGCATCAGGCAGATCTTGAAGTGGGTCCTGTACCGAGCGATGGAGCCCATGCAGATATTAAAGATATCCGTCCTTTCTTGAGATATTTCAATGACCTGATGGCTACCGAAATCTATAATGATGTGTTGTTTGTGAGTGAAAGGAATGAGAATGTATGGTGGTATGACGGAGAACGGATTGCATTCAGGACACCTAATTATACGAAGATACTGAACGCTATGCGGACACAATCGACTTTGACGCTGGCGGACATGAAAGAGGAAACTGGCATCAGCGTGACAGCTATACAGAAATTGTTGAATCAGCTGATTTCCAAGAAGTATGTAGAACGCGGAGAGAAGGATGGCAGCTGGAGAGTGTTTGTGACACAATAAAAGAATATATTTATAAACAGATATTCAGGAATGGGTAAATTTAAAGATATAGATGTCGTTGATGCTATCAAAGCGATGAAGACGCATATCGAAAATGGCAGGATGAGCCTTTTGGTAGGGGCTGGCGCATCGTGTTGTGCATGCGAGCTTTATCAAGACTGGTATGGCTTGATAAAAGATATGGTGGCTTTCCTTTATGCCGACGAATTGAAAGCGAAAGGTGTCAAGGTGGAGCAGGATAAGCAGTTCTACTGTCATTATACGATAGAAAAAGGCGGAGAAAACGCAGAGAAAGAGATTGAAAAAATTATCAGGAACATTATTGAGCGCGAAGGCGTACTTCGGATTCCAGCCCAGTTTGAGAAACGGACGGGGCTGAGAGAGTCAGTAGAGGCTTACATCGAATCGCATACGCCGCAACTTAGCAACGATAATACTGCAACCCTGTTTGGCAAGTCGATGTCGCTCGGCATAAGTACGAATTTTCTGGCCTCTATGCTCAAGGTTAATTGGAATGCCATTTTTACAACAAACTATGATAATTTGTTGGAGCACGTGGCTATGATGAATGGGATGCAAAAGTTTAATGCAAGCAATCGTGCTGCCGATTTATCGCTTCGCAACATGCGTGAGATGATAGTCAAACTTCATGGCAGCATAGACTTCGAACATGAATCGAGCAGCTTTGACTGTGACAAGCACAGGAAATATATCATTACTCAAGAAGATTATGACGATTATCCAGCCAAGCACGAGGCTTTCATGCAACTGATGAGAATCTCGCTGTTGAAGGATTGCTTGTGTATTGTCGGTTTCTCCGGTAAGGATGCCAACTTTATTGCCTGGATAAATTGGGTGCGTGAAATCATTGAGATGAATTCTCAAAACAATACTCAGGATTATCCGCAAGCAAAAGATATTAAAGTGTTTTTTATTGATGCGAGAGGTGACGAACAGGACGACGCCACACGCCAGTATTTTGAGAATCACCGTATATACAGAGTTCTGCTGACGGAAGGCAAAGTAATGGAATTGATAGGAGCGGAGGTTTCTAGTAATGATGACCCGGAACGTGGAAGTAAACTGTTTAAGGCGTTCTTTGATTATCTGAAAGCAGGTGATGAAGACAGCCGCTCTTGGCAGGAAGACTATGTAGATGAAACTATAAAAGAACAGAGCAATGAGCAGCAACGGCTTATAACGAAGAGCGAGGATGCGGAAAAGGAAGAAAAAGATGAATTGCCCGGTGTGGAAAAGCAGAACGAACAGCATATCCTTCACGATACTTTCAGTCTTTGGGCAAAAGCTTATACACTCACGGGCAAACATATGCTCGATGTTGATATTGACGAGAGTGCTGCCAACCGGTTGATACGCTACAATGCTTATCTGAGGCTTGTGCGGGGAACTCACTATCAGTCCCATTTCATTGATGCGATGGTTAGAAGGCAAGAAATAGGCGAACTTGAAGCCCAAATGGCGTTGATGGCTTTGGAACAGATGCAGGAGGACTATGAGAACGAAGAGCTTGACCTTATTGGCAAGATTGAAAAGGTGCTGCAAAATGATGCGGAACTGGAGCGTGTGAAGAGGCTGAAGAATCGCCACCTCACGCTTGTCTCTCCACTTGCTCCGGTAGAAGGAGACTCTGACATGGCTGTCTATGAACGTTGTGTAAGGCTCGCTTTCACCTTTGAATTCGGCCAACTAAACGAGGCGTTAAAAGCTTGGCAACCGTCGGAAGACTTTATCATGAAGAAACTTATGCTTCTTAGTCTGGTGGACGGAAAGGCTATCGACGGGATTCTGTCGCAATCTTTATTGGATAAGATACATCCGTCTATAGAACGGTTCAGGGCTACACAACTGGCTAATATTTTGTCGGGAAGCATACGGGGAACATATTCGGTGGATGAGTTTACCGACTTGTCTCAACATAGTATATTTTCGCTTAGAGATTGGTACTTTGGCAGTTTGATTCAACCCAAAGAGAGAATCTATACTTATGGGAATGAGGCTAATGAAGACAAGAATATCAGAGTGGAGGATGCTGTGAGGTGTCTGAATTTTATGTTGGAAACTCCGTTAATGCCACAAATAAATATGTGGAGTATTGTCTCGACCGTACAGTGGTATAAGGTTGTCCATGCACTGTTCGAAAAATATCCTTATCCGGTGCTCTTCTATAGTTCGACAGTGAATGACTCGAATACACTAAAACGAATAGGACAGGACTTTGCCTACAGCGAGGTGTTGCATGACCGGTTGCCGGAATTTGTGGTGCAAATGTTCCATCTGATAATGGACGAGAAACAACCTATATTATATTGGACATTTCATAATATCTGTCTTCTTCTCTGCGAGATGATTAAGGCAGTACCTCCTTCGTACTGGGATACATTTATTTTGAAGCTGTGGAAGGAACATTATCTGCCTCAATTTGACAAGACGCATAAGTCTGATGTCATCTACAAGCTTATATGCGCAGGCTTATCGTGTACTATGAATGAAGAGTTGGCGGCTACAGTTATCAATGATTGCCTGAAAGTGGTCAGAGTGAACGGCAAGTATGATATTGTGCAGGATTTATTCTATTATCTAAGGATTAAGCATAGCAGGAAAGTTTCCGCTACAGTGAGACTAGCATTGACAGAATTTATCAGCAAGATAGACAATGGTAAGGATTTCATATTGTTGGGCAATCTTTATCGGATAATCAACAAGTCTCAATATAAAGCTATTGCGAAGAAGATTCCGGCACTGATTTCGTCTTTGGGGATAACTACATCGTCTGTAAACGGATTGATTTACTATGCCAAGTCGGATAAAAAGGCTTTCGCTATAGTGAAGAAGGCTCTGCTGAAGTCTGGCTTGTTATGGGAAAATGGAATTATAGGGAAAAGGTTTACACCAGCCGATTATATTCCAATTGTAGACCTCGACAGTACATTGAAATGGACAGACGATGAGGTGCATGCCGTGTATGAAAAATTAAAGGCAAGCGCGGAACCGTTATTACAGCGTGTCGATGGGAATGGCTTAGAGAGGATGATGCATTACGAAGAACTGGTGTATGAGATGATACGTTTTATTGACCAGCATCAGCAGGAACTCGCGGGGGAAGAAGGGTTTGATGGACTGTATAGTGCACTCGAAGAGAAGTATAAGTTGCTGACCGATTATGCAGACTTGGACAAATCTATTTTCTCTGATATTGATAGCGAGATGGAGGCTTGCCTGGACGCGCTTGCTGCGAAGGTCAAGAAAGAGGGCATCTACCATCATATTGCTCATATTAATGTGCTGGTAACACGGCTTCTTTGCCGAAATAGGCATTCTTATAGAAAGGTTCTGGACTATATGCAGTATTATGTGCGTTACTACCTGAATACTGTGGAAGACTTGAATCTGATACCACAGCTTTCGCTTCTGATAGACAAACTTACGTTGAACGAGTTCAGAAGTCTTGAACAGAATGTGATTTTATGTGCAGAATTATCAATTCTTATGGCAGAGAAACTCCATAAACTCGGAGTCAAAAGTCAAGGTGTTGATTATTGGATGAATTTGAAAAACGACAGATACTTCAACTGGTCGATATGTGATGATGTGGAAGCTTAAAACGCTATTTTGTAGACATTACAATATAAAGTCGGCAATAAATATACTTTTCAATCGACTTTATATACCGCACTGTAAATTCAGTCATTAAACTTGAAGATATATACAATAAACAAACTAAACCTATTTTTCTTTCGTACCGCTATTGAAGTTTCTGCAGAATACATAGAAACAACAACCATGTACCACTCACAAGGCAGAGTATGACACAATGAAAATGATATTATGTATTTGCTTTTATTTTCTTTTGGACAGCATATTTTTGTCCCCCGTTTGTCCCTCAAAGGCATTTTGACACATAAACATATATTGATTATCAGTATATTACACAATCAAAATACATTTCACATCGGTAAATGCGAATCCGATAGTTGCGCTTTCTATTCAGCAATCAATTAAAGGTAAACTGAAAATAAGCTATTTAAAAATAATTATAAAACAGCCATTCCCGTTGTAATGAAAACCGATATAATACCTTATCAAAAAATGACAGCAGAAGCCATATTATATAAAGAAAACGATCCCCTTCTGCGATATGCTATTTATAAAGCATACAAATATCGATGTGCATACACAGGTAAATTTCTTTATGATTACTCATCCATGCATCTTGATCATATTATACCACAGAATACTGCCCCTGAAGTACTTCAGGAAAAAATACGGAAATATCATTTAGCAGACGATTTCACTATTGATAGTCTGGAAAATATTTTACCAACCAAATCTTTGCATAATAACAGTCAGAAAAACCGACATCCGTTCAGTGAACCTGCCGAACGATTTTTTTTGGAATATGCACAACGTGGAAAATGGAAAATCGAACGAGAATATAAAATCTTGAAAAAACAATTTGAACTTTCAAAATTGAAAGTATTTGCTGAAGCTCAACTTGTGGAATTCAATTTATTACCTCCGGAGGTATACAAGGCAAGCAGGAAAGTTACAAACTCGCTTTCAATACATAATCATTTCTGGCGGTCAACAGAAAATATAGCACTTAATGGTTTCCTGCCCTCGAAATTGAAGGAAGAGGGAAGTTGTGTTATTTCTTTTTGTAACCGGACAATCATGATCACCCTGGATCATAAGAGCATTCTTCAACTCATAAACAAACTGGAAACATATTCTCTGAATGATATTATACTTCGGGGACATTCCTATCAGAATACGAAGACATTCGTAGTACTAGGTAACAATGCAGTCCATTTAGAAAATGCAGTTTATGAAGAATTGCTCGATATTCTTCAGGATTATTTAAAAGTGTATTCGGAAGAATACAGCAAATTCCAAAAGTATATCGGGGCAGAAAATTTTTCTTTTTACAAAGATACCAATGATTATATGTTATTGGAAACAAGCCGGGAGAATTGGCGTAAGTTAATCCAATACGCCAGGAAATTCGATACAGAGCAAGGAACAACATCAGAATATTGTTTCAATTCCAATGATCATCATCTTTTAGCCATTTCAGCACAAAACAATATAAAGTTCCGTCTTTTACCAGCTAATTCTATCAAAAACGAAGATTCATTTTTATTCCCCGATGATCAATTATGCATTTTATGGGAAATACCCGATACCGGAAGCAGAAAAGCCATCGAAACAGGAGATGTATGGACTGCACAGCAGACTTATGAATGGCTGCAAAAGTTACTTCAGCAATTTACAGACGAAAGCCCGGATGCCGATCAAGCCGTTCCCGGCAAACAGAGATTTTTCAGGAAAATGCTGGATTTCTTTTTTAAATAGATATTCCCAAAGTCCTATTAAAAAAACGCTTGACAAGGGGGGTACATGACCAACTACAATTTCAATTCTATCAAGTTCAATTTAGAATATGGTCTTGGAGGGAAACCTGTTAGCCGTAGCTTATTTCAATTCTGCCAGTTCTCATTAATCCCCTGCCAGGTAACCAAAATCACCTGGCAGGAACTGTTTCTATGTGCCTTATTGATTCTCATAATCAAACGCCAATATCATATCCGTCAGCTTCTTCTCCGCTTCTTCCAAAGCAGTTGCCCTTTCATTCACCGTAACCACATAACTCGCACAGGGCAACGTCACAAACACTTCGGCCCCTGCTGTCTCGTCAATGATTAATTTCGCTTTGGGCTTGTCGCCTTCTTCAATCAGTTTGGTCCGGATGGCCCCGGCAATATGGTTTGCATTATCACTTACAGCAAGCGCTAATGTCTCCATCAGACTAAAAGTACGGGCCTGATTGGAAGTAATCCGCCAATTGATCAAAGCATTTGCCAATACAGGAATGATCTTTTCTCTTTCAGCCTTCGGCATGACCAGACATTCTCCGAAAACATTTTTCGATTTCACCCACCCTTCAGCTTCCAGGGCAGTAATCATCTCCGGGGACAATTCCGGTTCATGCTGATTGGTGGTAACGCAAAATAAAGCCCTCAAATCAATAGCCATGTCAGCAACAAACAAACCTGTTGCCCGGGTATTGTCAGGAATCCAAATCCGTTTGGTTAAAGTACGGTTATTATTCTGCAAATATGCCTCTATTTCTTCCTTTGTCATTAAACGGTCACTACCCTCTATCCGTACATTAACCGGATGCCACTCAGGCCGGTCACTACGGTCAAAGGTGATATTCTCTTTATCCCGTTCGAGGCCTCCCAATAAAGGATGAATGGGACGCATCGCAGATACCGACAAAGGACTCCGGCGTTTTAAAGCAACCATATCCTTTCCAGCCCGCATCCAGCCTCCAATCAACTGGTCGATATACCTGGGATCACAGGGAGCCCAGGTTTCTTTATTTTCCAGACCATCTTTTTTCGTTATATTATAGAAAAAAACTATCTTTGAATATAAATTGATTGTTACCCTATGACCGACGTTCATTCCCGGGAAACCCGAAGCTACAATATGTCCCGGATCAGAAGCAAAAATACCAAACCGGAACTTATTGTACGGAAGTATCTTTTCAATAAAGGCTTCCGTTACCGGGTGAACGTAAAAAAACTTCCGGGAAAACCGGATATTGTTTTTACCAAATACAAAACCGTAATTTTCATCAACGGGTGTTTCTGGCACGGACACGAAAATTGCCCGAAAGCACATATTCCGAAAACTAAAACTGAATGGTGGACAGAGAAAATCAGGAAAAATCAGGAGCGTGACCTTCAGGAACACACCCTACTGAAACAACAGGGTTGGCGGGTTCTGGTAGTCTGGGAATGCCAGTTGGTTCCTAAAAAACGGGAACAGACATTACTGGCCCTGGAAGGTGTTCTTTCCGGACAGATATTGGAATTTTACCGGAAAACACAATCTTATATCAGAGAAACCAATGAATTACCCCAAGTTGCAGAACCTGAACTTCCTTACAATTCCCCCCGCAATACTATGGAGTAATTTTTATCTTCTTTCCAACCGGATGAGTCAGGGATTTCAAATTCACATACCGGTACGGATTTACATTATCCAATACAAAATATTCATCTTCCCCTATCACATATTTTTTTCCTAACCTCACCACCAAACGTTCTGAAGGATCATTTTTATACAAAGGATGGGAAGAAGCATAAATCTCATTTCTTTTCTGCACGGAATATCCTTCTATTTCGTAATAACAAACAACTCCTTTCCCGGGAAAATAAGGGGCAAAATAACGGAGTTTTCTTTTCCCGAACTGAGCAGGTATCCGCTCCCCGCTCACATATTTTTGCTGATACAAACGCTCCCAGTCCTCCGGAGGGATACGAGTGACACCAACTAAAACATCCGGATTAGGACATTCATACAACATTCCTTTCTGCGGAATAATTTCTTCCATGACTTTATCCGTTTCCTTCACTAATAAAGATCCGACAAAACCTTGTAACAATTCCCTGAGCTCTTTGTTATCCGAGTGGGGGGTTAAAGGGAAAGCCCCGATATTCACCTCTCCTACCGATAAATAATAACGTTGTTTTCTGATTTCTTCCGCTTTTCCATCCCCGGGAAACAGAATATAACCACCAATCACTTCTTTTTTCAAAGGTTCATCCTTCTGTGCCTTATCCTTAAAAAATATGGCATCCCGGTAACGGTGCATCTGGTTTATGGCGTCATCAGGCGGCAGATCCGGTTCACAACCATCTTTATCTGACTTTAGCCGGTACTTTGCATCAAATAAATAAGTCAGCGTATACTCCTGGTGCAAATCATTCGGAGTAATACGAAGTATAATATCAGGCTGCTGGGGAACGGTTACAGATACGGTATCCGGTAATTGGGAAGCAACATCTTCAGAAGTGAATTTAGGATTATAATACAAATCAATCAAAGAATTATCTTCCCGGATAAATTGTATGCGGGATGCCGTTCCTTTGTGGAACTCAAATACAAATTTTCCGTCTGCCTGAACAGTCCTGATCCGGTCGGGAGATATACCTGTTTCCTCTTCTATCATTTTTTTCAGCATGATGAAACACCATACTTCATACAAATGTGCAATATCTTTCGTTTCCATCTGATGCATACCATCCAGCATCCTGTAAGCACATTTCAGCATAATCCAATACCTGCAGACGGCAGCATACCCGGGTGCCCTCTGTAAAACCAATGATTCCTGGCGCACTCCGCGGAAACGTCCCACGACACGGAAAAAAGGATGGGAATATAATTTCTTTAATACCTCTCCGGTCTCTTCCATTTCCAGAACGGCCTCTCCGGATAACTTCTTTTTGTATTTACCCTGAATCCGTTTTTCCAGCAACAAGTAACGGCCTGTTACCCTTCCCAGTACATATTTCAAAAACCTGTTTTCAGTAGTATCTGCAGATAAATTCTGACTTGAACAACGGTACAAATGTTTTTCATCCTCCCGGTAAATAGCATATTCTTCTTCCTGAGCCGGAGAAAAACGGCGGATCCGGGCAGCCCTCTTATATTCCGTACATTCCAGCAACCTCCGGGAAGGATGTGTCAGAATCCTTTTGCAGGCCTGTAAAAATCCTGACTGAATACTTCTGAATATATTCCACCAGATCACTTCAGGTCCGGTGGCATCGCAAGGCTGTTCCCTGAAATTCAGATAAGTTTTACGCAAATAATCCAGTACATATTTCGGATATTCCTCTTCTATATCCTGTAAAATACTTTTCAGATCATTCTTATAATCCAATTTTACAGGAAAAACTTCAAACCACAATATAAAACTGCAGGCTTCCCCGTTTATTTCATACCGGAACTCCAACTGACTCTTGCCGATGTCATTTCCGAAATTCAGACCGCCATACAGATTACCGTTTCTGAAAACAAAGCTCCCGTTTGTTTCTTTCAGCAAAGAAAATACACGGGCATTTTTCACAACAGACCTGTCACGGAAAGTAAGCATAAAATCATAAGCCGTATTTTCAAAAAATACAACCGGAGCATCCTCACTTTTTCCGGCAGCTTTCTCTGTCCCGTCAGGCTGACTTACATAGATTTTTTCAGGTATCCCGGAGCTTCCCGTCCAATCATAACCGGTCACTAACACCTGTTTCTTTTCAGCCCGCCTGACATTCTCCGTATACTTAGCAGAATCTATAAAAAGTTCAAAATCCCTGTGTTCAACCCTCAGCACCTGCATATTAAGACCAATAAGATATATATCCGCTTATTTTCCCCCTTTCCTTCATTTCTTCAATTTTTCCGGCTGAAATACCATCCTTCCGGACTATGCCTTTCAGCTTATCAAGTATTCCCCCGGCTATTTCATTTTCGCCTTCGATTCTTGATAATATCTTCATAGCCGTCATCTCGTCAAGCCAAATATCATATTTTTCAATATTCCCCTTATCCAGTGCTGCATTTATGATTCCGTAAATCATAAATTCATTACGGATCCGGTAAGCAATCTTAAAAGGAGTCTTATCCAAAGCCTCATTTATTCTCTCCAGATAATCCAATATTATATCACAAAGCGGTTGATTTACTCCGTATACATCCTTCCCCTCAGCATACTTTCCGATAACATCATTCGGATTAACCAAATGATTTTCCGGCAGAAATTGCTTCTCCCTAAATTCTTTTTTCAGATCGACCTCATTCATTTCAATTGTCATCGCCCGGTCCAACACCTTCCGGCTGAAAGAATAGGTTGTTTCATCCATATTTACCGTACCCATCACAATCAGATTGGAGGGAATGGAAATTCCTTCCCGCAAAAAACGTTTTTTCAATTCTGTTATCCGTTCCTGATCTGACAAACCGTCTTGTGCCAGTAATTCATCCACCAATTGATGGTAAACCTTCCCATCACATTCTTTCACCAATAACGGATCGGTAACAATCTCCCCGTCTGTCAGCTTCCGGGTTTCAATCACACTCAGATATTCTGCAAAATACTGTTCCACCGGAGCCAGATTCATTTCATCCAGACAAAGGAAGAAAGGAATCTCCCGAAAATACCAGGCTTTTACTAAAAATTGCAGGAAAGGGGTTATCACATAAGAAGGGCCTGCACTTCCGATCCTTGAAACATACCCCATCAGTTCCGTTGAATCGTGCCAGTTCGGCCGCACCTGGATAATTTCGTAATTCCCAGGCTTTTGTTTGTTCTGTAATTCTGCCAAACAACAGCTCCGTTGAGCCAATTCCCTTACAATACGGGATTTCCCGGTCCCGGAAATTCCGGCAAGCAAAACAAAAGGTTTTGTCTGAATAGCTGTAAAATATTTACGGTAGGGATCGGAATAGGCAAGCGGATAAGCTTCTGCAAATGAAAAATCTTTTTGAAAAATTTCTTTCTTGTACATTTTATATAGGGTAAGATACTTTTTCAGAATTACTTCCAAACTGTTATAATTTTTTGTGGTCCAATCCCACAAACTATAATAAATCACCCCTTCTTTATAACGAACATCCGCAACATCCAGATTATTATCCGTTTGTAATATTTTATCTTCAATATTTAATAATTCCCGGATATATCCGCGGCGACTGACAATCTCCTTTACGCTCAATCTGCTCCCGAATTTACAGGGGATCGTTGTTCCCTGAATCAAAGCAATATAAACCTTTTGCAGATCAGAAGAAAATAAAAACACGATATATACTCCTTCTGTCGTTGTATGTGTAATCTCACTATCCAGAACAGCAATCCAAGGAGTTTTGGTTAACAGCCCTGCCCCAACAGACCCCTTTATCTTATAATTTTCCCAATCAACGAATAAACGCAGAACTTCGGGAATATCAGAAGTTATATACTTTCTGACATCCGGTTCCAAAGCAGAAACCTTCTGACCAACATTTTTTAAATAAATCTCCCGGTTTTGTATAAATAATCCGAATAAACGATTTATCCGGACTAAAAGAACTTCTGTTTCATTTGTTCCCTTCATTATTCCTTCATTTTATGAGGTAAGTCGACTCCCATTCTCAAGGCCCGGTTAAAAGTAGCATTAATCACCCGTTGGGAAAAAATGTCTTTCTGATTCCCAATATATACCAACTTATTAGGAGCACCGTTAACCGTAACAGGAATAGGAATATTTACGTTGAAAATATGCTCTTTGATATAAAGAGTAAAAAAATTCAGATTCCATTTAACCACCTCATTCCCGCTCAAAAAAGAAAAGTGTTCTTCTTCAGTCTTTTCCAATGCACGGGAAAGCTTAGAAACTTTAATTCCGCCCGTAAAAGCAAAGTTATAATTTATTTTCTGTTCCGGCCGTAAAGCATCACATCCCTGCGTAATACAAATCACATACTCCATATCGGTATTCTCCTTTCCCTCTTCCACAGGCGAGGTCAATCTGAAAATATCCCCGCCCTTCAATTGATGCATCTCAGCAGGCAGTTTATCCTTATCCGTAAAGGTCAGGAAACAATTCAATTCTGCTAACTGTTTCGGTGTAGGTACTTCCGGCTCTTCTTCATACAACAGAGCATTCAGTTCCGATAACTGAGTATTTTCCGTCATCTCCTGAACAATATGTCCGGCAAAACAGGTAACGATATACGACATCAGGCTTTCTTCCTTATCCAGCTTATAATTACTGGCATGATAAACCAATGCCTTTTCATCCAGCCCTCCTAAACCTTTCCCCACCATACACAGCCTTTTGTGCAATACCTCTTTCAACCGCAACGACAATAACAAGGAGCGGATATTAGGCACTCCGGATATTACCTGACATATCCGGTCATACACATCATCCGGTGAAATGCCGGTCCCGGTCCCTTTTTTATTCAGGATGAATACAAGCGTATTATTTACCAGTAAAGCAGGAACCTCCGCTTTTACGGGCATAACCGCAAATTCACCCGGCTCCCTTTGACAGAAAAAATATCCTTTCTTATAGCATTCATACCAGATATAGAACTCCTCAGAATTATTAAATCCGGCTTCCAGGATTAATTCAGAGGAAAAAAAAGAGCACAATTTTTTCCATTCCGGCAGCAACTTTGTTACCTGCAGCTTGATACTTTCTCCGATTTCTCTCCGGCGGTGAGGATATAACGAATAACCGTCTGTTTCCTCACCCAAAACTGCCCTAAGATCATCTGCCGTACAGTCACTTTCTATTTCCTTCAGAAACTTATCCGTTTTTTCAATCAGTCCTTCCAGTTTCTTCTCCTGTTCCTCTGCCGTTCCGAAATTTCTGAAATAAGAAAACACCTGTCCTGCAATATTATTGATATTCTCCTCCTGAGTATATAAAGTCACAAACTGTACATAATCACATTCCACAGCTTTCTGCAGCACTTTCAGGGCATCGGTATATTTAACCTGACTTTCAGGATCCAATTCCCAGTCCAGAATCAGCAGTTCCTTATTATTAAACAGATATTCCTGATCTTCCAGAAAAGTATCGTATCCTTTAAAATTATATATATCTAAATCACATTTCCCGTTTACCCGGAAAGAGCGGTACAAACAGGCAGGAAATTCTATATTCAAGGATTCCTTTCCAGAAGTCGTCTGATAAGGTTCCTGATACTGATCGTCAATACACACAGCCGATTGTATTGCCCCGGATACAATCGCCTTAATCTGTCCCGTTTCTAACATAACTCTTCTTTATAAGGACGGATGATAAAACATGCACCTCCCAGTTTATTATCATTTTGCTCATTACTTGCCAGAATATCCAATCCCACAGAACGGAGAATCATCCGGGCCAGATAAAGCCCGATCCCGCGCCCTTCTCTTTTACGGGTGAAGAAAAGAGTAAAAATATCATCCAGTATCCGGTCGTCGATACGTTCACCATTATTCATAACCAGGATTTCTTCCGTTGCCGGACGGTAATCGATCCGTATTTTCCGGTCTTCCACCGGAATAAGCCAATACAAAGCATTATTGATGACATTGATAAAAACAGAAGTAATTACCGACTCATAACTGAAAAAAGTATATCCCAGAAAAGCAGGGCAACCTTTCAAATCAATCTGATATTGTCTGAGTTTTTCAGAAAAGAAAGCCTGCATACCGGACAAAACATATGCCCCTGTAAATTCCGTCCTTTGCCGGCGTGTTGTCCGGTATAAAGGTTTCAGCATCTTATAATTAGCTTCCATGTGCTGGAAAGAAATCTGTAACTGGGAACAAATATCCTGAATTTCAGGATGTTCTCCGGCATAATCTCTCAGGAAATTGACAGATTGTGCCATCTTGGCATACAACACATTGAACTCATGGTCAATAATTTCTACAGAAATTCCCAATTGAGCCAATTCATTCGTCATACTCAGCTTATCTTCCAGCTTCTCCTTCTGCTCCATATACCAATTAGTCAGCAAATCATCATCGACTTCAAAATTCAGATTCTCAACATGGTTCAAAAAAGCAGAAAATTTCTGTTCAGCCTGATTTTTCACCTCTTCCCCGGTTGCCAGCACCACATTAATAGCCTGTTCAAAATCTTCCCGGGTTTTAGGCACCTCCGGGATACCTGTCTGTACCTGTTCTTCAAACAAACGGACAAAAGTATTCTGTTCTTCACGGAACAAACTGTCAAATTTACCGGATACGGCATTAAAACGTTTTCTGCATGCAACAATGTAAGCATCGATTCCTTTCATTTCAGCCCGGTATCTTTCCTCATAATCTCTCTGCAGATTCTGAACATCGAAACGCTGACGCACCTTTGCGACTTCCTCTTCACATTCCTTCATTAAAATTTCCGTCCGGGCATATTCCGTTCTATAATCCTCAAACTTCTTTTCCTGTAGCTCAGAAAGTTTTGCCGCCTGTGGTTTATTCAAACGTAAACGGCGCAATTCGGCTTTTTTCTCCTCCAACAAAAACACCAGCTCATTATAGTCATTATACACCAGCTCCAACTTAGCAGTCTCCGCAGTCAGACGCTTCTGCAGCTCATTGATTTCTTCCTGCAGTTGTATAATTCTTCCCCGGTTATTCTTCAATTCCTCAATAAACCGGGATTTGGTATGCTTGGCTTTCTTCTTTTCAGCTTCCTGTATTTTTTTATTTCTGGCTTGAATTTCTTTCAGTTGTTCAGAACGGGAATTCACCTCTGGATTTTCTTTACTGATACTCTTAAAATAAGTCATTGCCAAATCGACAAAAAGCTGTATCAGGTCATTCTTAAATTCCCGGTAAGCCTTATTTTCAATTAAACCTTCCCGTCCGGCCTTATCGATCAGATTCCGGTTACTTTCCCGGCTGATGGCAATATATCCGAACATATTCCGGTGACTAAAGAAATAATAACCGGCACCCTTTGTCCTGCGTTCCTCAAATTTCAGGAAATCGTAATCCACCCGGCCATAAGGCAACACCCGGAAATCATCCCGGTAAATATAGAGACCGCCGAATTTTTCTGTTTTACCGGACATCCTCTGGTATACCTCAGGTACTAATTTAGAACTGTTGGGTGTTCCTTCAAGCACACCCAACTCTAAAGACAATACTCCGTAAGGCGTCCTGCCAGGCAAACGCACCGGACGGAATTTATAATCAAAACTTTCATTAAATACCCTGACCGTACCAGTGAAAAATCCATTTTCATCAAAAGTTCCCCGGATATAATGATCTGCTGACTGAAAGTCTTCCTGACTGAAAAAGTCATTGATAATATTATATTTTCCTCCGGCATCCACCACATTGAATTCGGTTGCAAAATCCGGAAAATTTTTAAATACATTATATAATCCGCTGAGCGAACGTCTGATTTCAGTAACAGCATCGCTTCCATCCCCCGTATCCTTTCCGGCATCCGCCAGCTCCAATAACTGTTCATTGGGTTTGAATATCAGAAAAGTAGTACCATGATATTCAGGACGAAGAAAATCCGGCAAAATTTCTTCAAAAACAAATTCCGGGACCACCAAAGAACGAACATCTTTCCTGATCACGTCCATTAATTCCGGCTGTTCGGTCCATTGTTCATTATCAAAATTTGTCAGGAACTCAGCCAGCATTCCGGTAAAATCCTGCCGGAATCCCTCCGGTTCCGCAAACTCTTTCAACGGGATATTAATATCATCCACAAACAGATTATAATTTTCCAGAATCCGCCAGTCCATAAATAAAAGCTGGCATACCTCCCCTTGCTTTTTGGTAAGCATCAGCATCGGACTACCCAGATAGGCCACAGACAACCGTCCGATACCCTTTTCGCCCATCGGCACCCGGGAAGGCTTACCGAAACGCTCTTTCTCAGTCAGGAAAGAACGTCCGCGGGCCTTGGAATCCGTCCCTAAAACAATCCATTTCTCCAGAATATCTTTTTCCGACATACCGGAACCGTCATCCGTCAAAGTAAAGAACGGAAAGTTATTACCCTTATACCCAGGCAGGTAAAGATTACAAGTCAGTTTCCCGGCATAAGCATCATATCCGTTTTTCCACAATTCAGAAATTGCCGTAGGTAAATCGGCTATTTGTCCCTTACCTAAAAGTTCAATCGCTCTTGCTTTCGTCCTGAATCGTGCCATCGTATTTTTCTTTTAATTCTTTTAATAATAAACCCAGACGCCGGCCGTATTCGGGCGGAACCGCATTACCGATCAGCCGGGCATTAGCTCCGATACTTCCGGCCTTAAACACATAATCCAAAGGAAAAGTCTGCAATGTTGCCCCTTCCCGCAAAGAAAGTCCCCGGTCTTCATCCGGATGGGAAAAACGCCCGCAGGACGTTTTATAAAACATAGTAGTAATAGTAGAAGAAGGTTTATCCCATTTCAACCGCCCATAGACATCTGCAAAGCTGTGATCCTTTCCCACATAACAAGGGAGTTGCAATTCCTTATCATCTTTCCATGCAAGCCGGGAACCACCATCATGGGGGGTCTTCCGCAATCTTTTCAGATTTACTTCGCTCAACCCGGAAACAGTATGCATAAAAGCAGTGTCGTCTTTATGCCCGGCCTCCACCGGAAAAAATCCTTTATCCGCCCCAATAGCATCCTTCAACAATTTTTGCTTAGTATCAGCCACAGGCATGGCAACTTCCCCCAAACGCGAAGCCACTAAAGAAAAACGTCTCCGGGATTGCGGAACCCCGTAATAACTCATATTTACAATATCCCATTTATAATGATACCCTTTTCTATCCAGAAAAGCCAAAAACTCCGGAAGCACGCTGTCCTGCCGGGTTGCTAATCCCGGAACATTCTCCACCAAAATAAATCCCGGATTATAATAATCCGCAAAACGCTTGAAATCCCTTAATAAATCCTTTGATTTCAGCGACTTATCACGGCTTGTATTAATAATCGAATAATATTGGCAGGGACTGCACCCGACCAACACCAGATTATCATCATTCCGGATAAGACCGAACTGTTTTTCAAAATAGTTTTCTTCCAATTTTGTAATGTCTGCCCCAACAAATTTTGTACCCGGATTATTAGCTTCGTAAGTACTTTCACATTCCTCAGCCAAATCAACACCAGCCATAACCTCCACCCCGGCCTGCCTGAGCCCGCACGTCATTCCTCCTCCTCCGCAAAAGAAGTCTATCGCCCGTAATTTAACCATCTGATTCACAACAATAAATAGATATTAAGATCTTATAGTACAAAGATAAGAAAATGCCCTGAATTTTGGCATAATGTATATCAGATTTTTAGTCAAATTGTACTTTCAATCATACTCCACATAAATAAATTTATCCTTTAGTATTATAATTCTATCCTATCAATCATCCTCTGCCACGTTCCCTTAAAGTAATCATAAAAATACCCGACTCCTTGTTTCTCCAGAATAATAATCTATAAAATAAACAGACCAGAAACTGTAAAAGCACTCTCTCTTACTTCTAAAACACCTAATCATTCAATATAGTTAATCTTTCAATATTTAAAGTGAAGGTAAAGAAATCCCGGAAGGAAAACAGAACACTCTGAATCAACTATAAGGACAAGGTAATTGTGCACACATTTATCCTGCCTTCCAGAACAATAAAAAATGCAGTCCGTGGCAGGAGTTGCTGACGATCGCCGGCAGGCTGCATTCTTTTGGGAGGTGAAGTGCTTTCCGCTTCGATCATTGAGAGAACATCATGTATTTGTCGCAAAAAAGCATAAAAAGATAACAGAACTATTACCTCTTTTTCTCTCTATTTTAGTTAGAAAATAATCGTTTTGCCATTAAATTTACTCAGATGGAAAAGGAGATCAACATTCAGGAACAGGGGGTAGGAACAGGGCAGATGATAAGAAGGCATTCCATTGGGTATATGTAGAATACTTTCCAAATCTGCAACAGTATACCATACGCGATGCATACAGCGGAGAATCTGATGCAGCATGCCTTTTTCGTGCAATGGACCCATCTGAAACAATATAACGATCGCTATAGTGTCGTCGCTTACCTGCTGACCATAGGCAAAATCAATTGCCTGAAACATATTCGTTCGCAGAAGTTTCAAGGCGATTATCAGAAAAAGATAGTAGAGGTGTTACTCTTTACAAATATGGCCGAAGAAAAAGCTGACAAAGCATTGCAGTACAGGTTACAGAAGTTCTTGGGCGAACTGCCGGAAAAACAGAAACAAGTATTGCTAAAGCATGTGCCGAACATAAGACCATACCTGAAACCGCCAATGAATTACATGTTACCGGGTCGACGACTGTGCATGATTAGGTACTCCTTCTTCCTGAATTTTTTGAATAGCTTGGAAAATATGCTCACGAATGATCGTACTAAATTCTTTCATAATAATCAACTCTGTTTTGGTTCCATTTTTCAAAGATAGATAATATAATTTTCAAAATTATTACTTTGATTCATATTTTACCAATATGATATATTAAAAAAACTCTCCCCTCAGCCAGATTCCGAAAAAGCGGTCGTATACCTGATATATGCCCTGTTCCTGCGTGATAAAATCCTTTTCGAGCAGGCCACGCAGGGCAGACTGTACGGAACTTGGGGAGGATAGACGGTAGTTCTGAACAAATTCGCCGGAAGTGACGACACGAGCCTTGCCTTCCTTAGCCAGAGCAATCAGCAATTCCTTCTATTTTCCAGGCATCCGGTACAACATTTCCAGATAGGTATATTAAAAAAATCCATTACACTGTCGAGGGCCGGAAAAATCATATCCCGCGTATAATTCCCTCCCGGAGGAGTTGAACTGTACAAAACATTCAGCATCTTTTACAGATACCAGGTGATTCCTTCAAATTGCCGGTAGAGCAATTCCACCACTTCCGGTACAATCGTTTTTCCTCCCTGTTCGAAATTCCGAATGGCAAAAGCCGTGTATACAGGCAAAGCAATGCTTTCCATATACAGGACGGGAGGCACTCAGGAACATATTCCCCATGACATGCCACCGACTGCCCGCAAAAATAAAACAGGCTCTTTTACCCTTGGCTTTAAACCTTCGAGAATCACCTTACTCAGTAGAAAAACGAAATCCCGCAACGAAGCTATCGCATAAATATCCACAAAAAAAGTATAGTATAGACGGACTATAGACTCATTTCTGAATCAATGTTCTATCAGTCCGCTTTTACCGCATTCTGCGGGTGGAAATCAAAGCCAGATTATTACCATTACTGATCTCCCGGATCAACTTTTCCATCTACCGGTCACAAAAATATTCGGGAGAAACATGCCCGCTGGTTACGAAAAGATTTATCAGAATGGTCACACTTCACAAAATTAATTGATACAAAGACAATTATTATAAAACAATAATCAAAATCCAATAAAACACAGAAACTGACAAAACGAAAAACCGCGATGGCCGCTAATAGCCATCGCGGCAAGGTTTTCTCTGTCGCTAACCTTCTTCTCTACTTCCGGAATCAGCCGTTTCGGCAGCAGGCTCCACCACTATCGTGTATATCCCCGGAAGCACAAAGCTACGCCCTAGGTTCCACACCCGGAGGTCGGCCCTGTATGTGCCCACTGGGATCGTATGATCCTTCGCGATCCGGAACACCCCGGTCAATACCACCTCTACCTGCGAGGCGATCACGGCCACCACTTCCCGGCCCGAGTCATCACGCAAGGCTGCCAACTCATAATGTATAGGGAAAGTACCGATCACCCCCTGTATCTTCTCCGATTGATAGGGTATCGTATCCCCGTTGCCTGGATCGGCGGCAATCCGGAGCGTATCGGTGACATACCCGGCTTCGTCCGTTTCCAGATACCCCTTGGTGATATCATCGCAACTATAAAACCCGATCCCTGCCAGGATCAGCATTCCTAATATTCCTATTTTCATAATACATCCTTTAATGTGTGATTGTTTCTTCATTTTATTAATCATACACTCCTCCTCTCCTATCCTCACTACCGTCCACCACCGGGTCGGCCATCTGAAAGGTGGTCGACAACGAATGCACCACGGCATTATCGGTCATGATATCCCCCGAGGCCACGTGCCCCGTATGACCCGATTCCAGGAAGTGGAAACCGATGCCGTCCGCTCCGATGTCCGGCATCCCCTGCCAGCTGCCTTTCACCCGGTACACCCGCAAATCCAGACCGTTCAGGGTTTCAAAAACCGTTCCCCCTTCCAGCGTACCCTGCACCTCATACGGGAAATCCACCCGCACATGCCGTCCTGCAATCACATACGACAACAGAATCTCCCGGCACAATGCATCCGGCATATCCGCCACCGAGCGGTAAACCAGCTCCCCCTCCCCGTCCGTCGTGCGCAAAAGGAACTGCACGATACTCAGATTCGTCAGACCGAACACTGTCATCTGCGGACAATCCGGGTCCTTGCCGTCGAATAGATCCACCAACCCGGCCTTCCGGATCATGATCACCAGCGAGTCCCAGTTGCCGTGCCCCGCCTGCATATATTCCCAGGCCGTACCGTCGTAAACCCCGTTAGCCAGACCTGTATCGTGGAACGTATCTTTTTCACAACCGCCTGTTCCGCAAGCGATGACGAACATTATTCCTATCATATAATTTTTCATATTCCATATATTTTTTATTGTTTTCCCGCCGGAAAGGCATCCCCCGGCAGGAAAACACAGATTATAAATCGACGGCTCAAAACTTTCCTACCCAGTAAGCCGTCTGTTTCACCTTCGGGTTATTGTTCATCGCATCCAGAGATACCGGCAGGAACAAAGCCCCGGCCGCCACATCCGTTTCCGTCAGATCACGGAAGCCCCCTTTCAGCAGGTTATAGGTGTGATTGCGCATATAATCGAAATACCGCACCCCCGTCTGAAACAGCAACTCCCTGTCGCGTTCCAGCTGTATCGCCCGCCGGAGATCACCCTCCGCCTCCGAATAACCGGCCACGCCCGCACGGCGGCGGACAACATCCAGGTCGGCAACGGCCCCTTCCCGGTCACCCGTCGCCGCCTTCATCTCCGCCCTCAGCAGCAGGATGTCCGGCAGGCGGATCAGAATATCGTTCGCTAACAGCGTACGCGGCGTACCATCATAAATTCCGCCCGAGTAGTATTCCACCTCCCGCCACATCCGAACATAGGCAGCTCCTTGTGTCACAGACACCGGCTCTTCCTTCATCCGGAAGAAATCGGCAAAATAGGCCTGTAAACGCAAATCCTCCGGCGTGTAAAGCCTTTCCACCGTCCCGTTGCGGATAAAGAATTTACGCCGCGAGGCAGGGGTCGTCCCTTTCAACACCGGCCATTTTTCGACCGTCCCCCCGATATAGCTCCCGAAATCCTTATATTCTCCCCGGCTGTCGTCGTAGCACAGCTCGAAAATCCCTTCCGCAGAATTTCCGGCAAGCACCTCCGTACATACCTCCTCCGGGCTGGCCACCAGACGGTAATTCGGGTCCCCGATCACCTTCCCGGCAGCTTCGATCCCCAGGGCATAATATTCCGGTTCCTGCCCGTAGCCCGCTATCCACGCATACACTTCGGCCAATATGGCATACGCCGTCCCCCGCCCTGGGATCTGACGGGCCGTAAGTGGTTTCCCCTCCGAATCTTTCAACTGATCCGCAGGAGGCAGGTATTCCGCTGCCAGCAGCAGGTCCGCCACGATATGCCCGGCGATCTCCCGCCAGGGCGTGCGCCCCTTCTCCGAAATATCCTCGTATTCCAGCACCAGCGGCGCATCCCCCCACAGCCGGATAATCTGGAAATACAGGTAGGCACGAATACACAATGCCTGCCCCATATAAAAGCGGTAACGCTTCTCCGGCAGATCGGCCCGGTAAAGATTACCGATCACCAAATTAGCCGCGCTCACGGCTTTGTATTCGTACATCCAGCTAAACTCTACGGCTGTCGCCGTATAGCCCGAAAGGTTATGCTCATTGGCCTCCCGCCAACGGGCCAGGCCGAAATTATCCAGCAGCAGTCCCCGGTCGCGATAGTCCTGCGTAAAACTTCCCAGTACCTCACGGAACTGTGCGTGCATGCCGTAAACCGCAGCTTCGGCATCTTCCTCCGTCCGGAAATGGTTCGCTACCGTTGTGTTGTTCTCCGACAACTGCGTCAGGAAACTGTCACATCCCGACAGGAGGAATAAAGCCAGTCCTGCAATATATCCGATCATCTGTTTTCTCATCGTTTAAAAATTTAAGGTTAGTCCGATTGTAAAGCGGCGCGACAGCGGATAAGCGTTGTAATTGTCCACACCCGTATACGGGTCCACCGTCTCCGGGTCGCCGCCCCGGTAGTCCGTCAGCGTAAAAAGGTTCTCACCGCTTATGAAGATCCGCGCACCGAAACCCGTCGCTTTCCGCACCGCCTCCGGCAGCGTATACCCCACCGTCACCGCCTGTAATTTCAGGTAACTGATCCGCTGAGCGTTCGAGGCCAGGTTGGTGGCGAAATTATACAGCCCGTTCTCCATCCGGTTAGCCGGATAAGGCGCACCGTCGCCCGGATGCTCCCAGAACAGCCCGTCGAGACTCTCCACCAAATAAGGACGAGCCATATCGGCCGGGTTCAGCGCAAGGTAAGTCCCCAGCGAAGCCCCCCGGGCAGCATCCAGCACCCACTTGCGGCAAACGAAATTGAACAGCACGGTCACATCCAGCCCCTTCCACATCAGGTCCGTGGAAATACCGCCCTGAAACTGTGGCAGGGGCGAACCGATATATATACGGTCCTCCGCCAGCGTACCGTAATTATAAATCTGACCATTGCCGTCCACGTCCGTGATGATCCGGTCGCCTGCCCGGTAATAGGCACTCCCCTCCCCGCGGAGGTATTTCTTCACCCCGTCCTCATAATAAGAAGGCACATCGCTCTGGCTATCGTAAATCCCCCCGTCGTCGAAGGCATAAATCCCGTAAAGCGGCAGGCCGATCACCGAAAGGTTGTTCGCAAAGCGGGCCGCCGTATTCTGGAAATCGCGCCCGTTCAGGCTCCGGGCCAGCCGATTCCGGTTCCTGCTTACATTGAACGACAGGTTCCACTGCCAGGTCCTCCCGCGCACCAGCTCACCCTTCACCTCCAGCTCCACACCCTCGTTGTCGATGCCGTACATATTCCGCCACGGGGCCAGGAAACCCGTATGCGTGCCGGGAGTCGGGGGATTGTACAGCAACCCGCGCGTCCGTTTCAGGTAATAATCGAAAGTGAGGCCGATGCGGTTGTCCAGCAACCCGAGGTCCAGCCCCGCATCGTATTCCGTCGTCTTTTCCCAGGTCAGGCCGCTGTTCGAGACACCTGCCCACCATTCGGGGACCACAGTCGGATGGCCCAAATAGGGAGCGCCCTGATCCAGTTCGCCCTGTGCCAGATAGGGATATTCGAAGATACGGCCCGTACGCCCCTGTGAGAAGCGCAGCTTACCGTAATTCAGCCAAGGTTTCAGCGCCTGCATAAACGGCTCCTCCGTAAACGTCCACCCCACAAAATACGAAGGGAACCAGCCCCAACGCACATCCTCGCCGAAGGTCGACGAAGCATCGCGCCGCAGGGTGAAGCCCGCATAATACCGCTCCCTGTAATTGTAGTTCAGGCGGCCGAACAGGCCCACCATCGTCTTTTTCTCATAATCCGAATAATAATCCTTCAGGTCGAGCCGGGCCTCCGCATCGTACACCTGCGAGTACCAAGGGGCGTAATGGATGGTGTTCGAGGCAGCCCCGAGCGCCTTGCCCGTGTTATTGTTCATCTCGTCCTGCTGCACGGAAAAACCGAGCAGCAGGTCGACCGTATGGCTGCTGCCAAACGTCCGGCGGTAGGTCAGCAGGTTCTCGTTGAGCACCATCAGATGGCGGGCGATCGTGCCGCTGCTATAGGTTTTACCGTATTCGTTCACCTCCTTCGGCAGGAAAACGTTCTGGTTGTTCTGGAGATAATCGCCCGCCACGCCCGATTTCAGTGCCAGGCCGTCGGCGATCTCGTACGTCAGATCGAAGGAAGTGCGCAGCTTGTAGCTGTCGTTCTTCTCCCTGGTGCTCTCATAGCGGCGGGTCAGCTCGCCGAAATAAGGCGTTCCGGGACCGGGCAGCACCGTCGAGGTGAAAAGGAAGTCCGGCAGCGTGGAATAAGCCGTCGGCGCCGGATTGAAGGCATCCACCCCTTTGCGCGAGCGGTTGTTGTCGGTATAGGCCAGGTAGAAGCGGAAATTGCCGTAAAGGTGGTGCGCAGGCTTGAAGGCCAGGTTCGAGAAGGCCGAAAAACGGCGGTTGCCCGTACCCCGCAGCGTTCCCGCCTCATCGTAAAAGCCCAGGCCGACGGAATAGGCGATTCCCTCCGCCCCGCCCCGGACCTGGATATTCGCATTCGTGGCATGGGCGGGGCGCAGGTAATATGCCATCAGGTCGGTGGAATTGTTATAGAAAGGGTTCAGGCTGTCCTGATACACGGTCATGTCCGCGCCGTTGCCTTCGTTCCAGAAATAATCGTAAGGCTTGCCCAGGGCGTAGCCTTCCGGATAGCGGTAGGAATCCGTCTCACGGTCGTAGTACACCCCGGCATAGCGTCTCATCGCTTCGAGCCGGGCACGCCGCTCGGCATTCCCGCCGATCCGCTCCGGCAGCAGGGGCTGCAGGATAAAGGTGTGGCTGACATTGGCCGAGAGCAGGGGGTGCTGGTTGTAGCGGCCCTTTTTCGTCGTGATGATCACCACCCCGTTGGCTGCCCGCGAGCCGTAGATGGCCGCCGCTGCGGCATCCTTCAATACGGTGAATGTTTCAATGTCGTCCGGGTTGAGCGAGGTGAGCGGGTTGCCGCCCACCTTGAGGCTGGCGTCGTCCGAGGCGATCACCCCGTCGATCACGAACAGCGGGTTACGGTTGCCGGCAATTGCCAGGTCGTTCGCACCGCGGACGATGATGCTCACATCGTTACCCCCCGGATCGCCCGACTGGCTCGCGATATACACCCCCGCCATCTGGCCCTTGGCCAGCGTCAGCACGTTGGATGCGGGCTTGTTTTGCAGCCGGGCGGCATCCACCGTCGCCACCGAGCCCGACACCTGTCCGCGCCGCTGCTCCCCGTAGGCGACCACCGTCACCTCCTCCAGCGATTCACGGCTCTCTTCCAGCCGGACCCGGAGCATTTCCCCGGCACGGTAACCCACCGTCACAGTCTTATAGCCCACACACGAAAAGGTCAGCCTGCCGCGCTCTTCCGGCAGGCGGAGTGAAAAACATCCACCGTTGTCGGTCGCCCCGCCCATAATTCCGTAACGGACGGTCACGCCCGGCAGGGGGACGCCCTTAGCATCGGTCACCAGACCTTTGACCGGATAAGTGGATTGTTGCTGCGGCACTCCTGCCTGCAAAGGGACGGGCAGGGTAAAAGCAGCCAATAAACAGAAAATAATGGCGGTCAGCCGTCGCTTTCGTAAGCTCAGGCTAACGCAACATGCGTTTTTTTGCATAACTTTGTCGGTGTTAATATTAGTAATAATGTTAATTGAGGCGGGAGGACTGGACGGGCACGCCAATGTCACCCAGTCCCCCGCTGTTTTTTTATGGAATCTTCATTTTTTTCCGGTTCACCTCCTTCCCTGTTTGCATTGTTTCGTTTATTTTATCGTCCCTGTATCCTTTCCGGACAGAACCGGATCTATACTGGCCGGATCGGAAAGATCGATACGCAACATTTCCTCCAGGTCCGTTTTTACCCGGCAGAAGAAGATCAGGTCATGGGCGATCAGGTCATGCAGCTCCGAAATCTTTCCCGTAAAAATACTCTGACGGTAAAGGATATTGTTCAGGCGCCGTTTCTCCTTCTGGGAATCCGACAAATCCGTGAACAGATAAAAGCTGCAGGCCTTGATCAGGAAGGGATCGATATCGCTCCACGGGTGGGTGTCGAGTAATTTTAATAGCTTGCAGCTCTTTTTTACACGGGTATAAAGGATCTGTAATATTTCACACTCCGTTGAGTCTGCGGTGACCGAAGGACACATCATCCGGGACATTTGCAGATAAAAGTGTTTCAAAGGTTCGTTGTCCGTCGAAATAAATCCTTTGGGCAGGCACTTACCCGTTACATCTGGTTTTTCAGGCTGAAATTCTTCTCCGCCTAAGCTGGAATACCGATTCTCTGTCGGTTGAAAAGTGTTTTGATGATCTGTTTCCATGTTTGTATTTAATTATAATAGTTAGATATAGTAAGACGTAAATCACGTCTCATAAATTGTAAATTTCCTAAAGGAAATAATCTTAATTCGGTGGAGATTTGTTATTTTTCATAATTGAACTGTTATATTTTAGTTATTGATATAATGTATATTCTAATCTTTTTTTACTTATTTATTGTCCCTTATCAATTTCTGGTTTATAAACCAGAAAGAGTGTCAACCTATATTTTTTCCTTTGTTATGAACTTAAAACAAAGGATATGGAAGATGATGAATTAATATTACACAAATTCGGTCAAAAATTGCAACAGCTAAGAAAAAATCAATCTTTAACCTTACAAGAACTTGAAGCTATCGTTGATATTGATAATAGTAATCTTTCAAAGTATGAATCCGGCAGTATAGATATAAGGCTTACTTCCTTATATAAACTTAGTAAAGCACTCGGAATTACATTAAGCAAATTGTTTGAGGGCATAGAATAACATACTATCAATCAAATATTTTTCATTTCTGTTTTCATAGTAAAAAATTTTGTTGAAGCGAATAGAAAAGACGGTTCCGCTCGTCCCGTTGTACTACACCTCGAAGGCAGCGGGTGCATTAACACTCCGCACGGGGATACGAAACCGCCGTATATGGAGTGTACAAGCATAAAAAATGCCTGTCAATGATTGGCAGGTTTCCCTACCTTCGAGTATGTAGTACGTAACAAATGTACAAAAATTCTCTAACATAACAAAACAAACTTTCAAAGAACTATCTAAAATCATTAATTGTCTTATACTTCAACAGGTTTTATCATAGTAATTACTTATAATTACACAATGCCTCCAACCTGCTCAACTCTTTCCCTGTTTCCTCCTTTTTCTCCTTATCATCCGGCGAATTTATCAGATAATAAAGGCAGGCACTTACCCGTTAGATCTGGTTTCTCAGGTTGAAACTCTTCTCCGCCTAAGCCGGAATACCGATTCTCTGTCGGTTGGAAAGTGTCGGGGTGTTGTTCGTTTTCCATAAGTAAAGTTTTATTCGGTTTATAACTAAAAATGATTAAAAACTCTCTATTCAAATTGGGTTAATAAGTCAGGCAGGAAGTTCCATACCTTTTATTTAATGGATTGAAAGAGGGCTATTGACTCAGGCCGTCATTACACCTCCTTCCTTGGGGAGGTCAGAAGTTTCCCCTTTGCCGCACGTTCTGATTCCCCATGCAATGATTCAAGGAAACCCTTAAAATAAAAGGCCTTCTCTGCAATAAATTGTTTATGCCAGGCAAAGTCACGGCAATATGCGTCCAACCTGTTCAACTCTTTCCCGGTTTCCTCTTTTTTCCCCTTATCATCCGGCGAGTTTATCAGATAATAAAGGCAGGCATTTTTAACATGTTCCAGATTCAAAACCACTTCGTCGAGCCATCCGAAAAAGCCGTCCATCAGTTCCGTGTCATTTTCAATGCAATCGAAAGGATTAGGGTAAGAATGGTAATCCACGAAACCTTTCCAGATTCTTTCAGCTTCATTCGGTAGTAACAAATCCCCCGAATCGGGAGGAAGATTGTGTAAAATCCGCGCGTAAGCTTCATTGGTAAGAGTGTCTTCAATGGTATCCATACTCTTAAGTTTTATAGGTTGATATAAATTCTAAACATCCAAGTGTCTGGCTATTTTCCTTTTCGTGTAAATTCTTGCTTTCTTACATCGGTTGGTGGTTTTAGGCTAATAATCTGAATTATGTTATCCTCATTTTATCTTTTCATTGCTTTCAACACTTTTATAGCCAAAACAACCTTATAGGGTGGTTTAATCTGTATATTTATCCTTTTTCTTTGTAGCAAATAGATATAAATGAATAGAAAAAAGGAAAAAATAGATCTTTTCGTTATCGAAAGCGTCAAAAAACGAAGAAAAGAACTCAATCTCACTCAAGAACAACTTGCAGATGAAGTTGGTTTTTCCAATACATTCATTAGTGAAAGAGAATCTGGGATTAAACGTTATAACATTTCACATTTAAATAAACTCGCAATTGCGCTAAAATGCTCTCCGAAAGATTTTCTTCCTAATGAACCTTTTAAAGAAGATGCAAAAAAGTAACAATACTTGTAATATCCATATTACTTTTTACAACTACTCTAAATAGCCAGCAAGAATAAGCAAAATACAAACGGTTTCGCCTTTCCCGCTGTCCAACAACACAATGGCTGAGCTGGGTGCATTAACACTCCAAACGGGGGTACGAAACCGCCGTATATGGAGAGTAACAGGTATAAAAATACCTGCTCTTATCGGCAGGTCTCCCCGCCATTGTGTTATGTTGGACATTACAAATATACAAAACATTCTAAACATACCAAAATCAATCTTTCTCATTTTTCAATTATTTTATATACTTCTCCCGCACTCTAGTGTAATCCCAAGAATTACCCTCTTTGATAAATAAAGAATTTTTCATAAATTTATAGGATTCAATCCGGAAACTATGTGTTTATGGCAGACTTACAACTCATACAGAGCAAAATATATGAAATCCGCGGACATAAAGTAATGATAGACCGCGATTTAGCTGAATTGTATCAGGTAACCACCGGCAATTTGAATAAATCCGTTCAAAGAAATATCAAGCGTTTCCCCTCTGATTTTATGTTTCAACTAACAAAAGAAGAATTTGACCAGTTGAAAACAAACTTGATATTCCAAAATGGAATATCAAATTGGGGAGGTACCCGTAAACTCCCCTATGCCTTCACCGAACAGGGACTAGCCATGCTTTCCGGTATATTAAGTTCGGATACAGCCATACAGGTGAATATTAATATCATGCGTGCTTTCGTAGCTGTGCGCCGCTTAATATCTAATCCTCCCGTTGATAAGAATGCTGAACTCCGGGAAGAAATGAAAAAATTGAAAGACTACATGGAAGAAATATTCGCCGACCAGAACGATATCAACGAAGACACCCGCATACAACTCGAACTCATCAATCAGACACTGGCAGAATTGCAGGTACATCAGAAATTGTCAGACAAACCACGCCGCCCCATTGGTTTTATCCAGCCGGAAGAAGATTAATTAATTTTGCCATATATAATTTGAATATACCTGAAAAATTATGAATCAATTAGAGTTAATTCAGAGTAAAATATATGAAATCAGGGGACAGAAGGTGATGCTCGACCGGGATTTGGCAGAATTATATCAAGTGGAAACACGTGTGCTGAATCAAGCGGTGAAACGAAATATCGACCGTTTCCCCGAAGATTTTATGTTCCGGCTTACAAAGGAGGAATGTTTAAGATCACAAATTGTGATTTTAAACATGGAACAGGGAAAACACCTGAAATATATGCCAAATGCTTTCACTGAAATGGGCGTGGCAATGCTTAGTAGTGTACTTCGCTCAAATATGGCAATACAGGTGAATATCAATATTATGCGAGTATTTACTGCTGTCCGGCAATTGATAGCTAACCCACCGACTGATAAAAATTCCGTGCTTCAAAAAGAAGTAAAGGAGTTAAAGCAATATATTGAAGAAATGTTTGCCGACCAGAACGACATTAACGAAGAAACCCGCATGCAATTGGAATTGATTAATCAGACATTGGCGGAATTGCAGGTACATAAGAAACTGTCAAACAAACCGCGCCGCCCCATCGGATTTATCCGCCCCCAAGAAGACTAATTGAATTTACCATGTATAATTTGAATATACCTGAAAATTTATGAATCAATTAGAGTTGATACAAAGTAAAATATATGAAATCAGGGGACAAAGGGTGATGCTGGATTTTGATTTGGCGGAATTATATCAAGTGGAAACACGTGTGCTGAATCAGGCCGTGAAACGTAATATCGACCGTTTTCCCGAAGATTTTATGTTCCAGGTGACGGCGGAAGAATGGGTGGTTATCTCATCACAATTTGTGATGACATCAAGGAATAAACGTCCAAAATCCGCTTTACCACTGGCTTTTACCGAGCATGGCGTTGTTATGCTTTCAAGCGTATTACGTAGTGATATTGCCGTACAAACCAGCGTACTTATCACACGTGCATTTGTCGCTATGCGGCAGATAATAGCTAATTCCCCCGTTATCATGAGTGCTCAACTCCAAAAGGAAATGAAAGAACTCAAAGAATATATCGAGGATGTTTTTGCCGACCCAAACGATATAAACGAAGATACCCGGATGCAAATTGAGTTGATTAACCAGGTATTGGCGGAATTACAGGTACACAAGAAACTGTCAGAAAAAACACGCCGCCCCATCGGATTTATCCTCCCGAAAGAAGACTAATTGAGTTTACCATGTATAATTTGAATATACCTGAAAATTTATGAATCAATTAGAGTTGATACAGAGTAAAATATATGAAATCCGTGGGCAGCGGGTAATGCTGGATTTTGATCTCGCGCAAATGTATGGAACGGAAACCGCACAATTAAAACGTGCTGTCCGACGAAATAAGAAACGTTTTGACGGTGAAGATTTTATGTTTGAAGTTACGCGTGATGAACTTTCAAGATGCCAAATTGGCACCTTGAACAAGAGCCGTGGGAGTAATATCAAATATCTGCCCTTTGCTTTTACAGAGTTGGGAATTGCTATGCTAAGCAGCGTACTTAACTCTGAAACAGCCATTGAAACAAACAAAGGTATTATGCGTGCTTTTGTTGCTATTCGTCAATTGATAGCCAATCCCCCGCCAGATAAACATTCCCTGCTTCAAAAAGAAGTAAAGGAGTTAAAGCAATATATCGAAGAAATATTCACCGACCAGAACGACATCAACGAAGACACCCGCATGCAACTTGAACTCATCAATCAGACACTGGCAGAATTGCAGGTACATCAGAAATTGTCAGACAAACCGCACCGCCCTATCGGTTTTATCCGCCCGGAAGAAGACTAATTGAGTTTTTATATCATCTGAATATTCTGAAAAAATTATAAAAGACAGGGAGCACATTAACGCTCCAACACGAGGTACAAAACTGCCGTATATGGAGAGTAACAGGTATAAAAATACCTGCTCTTACCGGCAGATCTCCCGCTTTTGTGGTATAAAGAGGTGTAACAAATATGGACATATCAAAATAAATTCTTTCTTATTTTTCAAATTATTTTTATCCAGCAGTCAGACATAATCTCTCCAAGTTTGACAATACACCGTATAGTTTTTGAGCAGCTGGGACTAACATACCATTATTCGCACTCACATTTTTGTAGTTTATAATAACTATTTAATATACAAGAAAAGCCCGTTAAATGTTATTATCTTGCAGAATCCATTTCCCGGTTTTGGGATGTCCATCCCACTTAATTCCAAGATTTTTAAGATGTCGCTCAATTGTCTTTTTCGTAACAAATAATTGGTTCGCAATATCTTCTCGTTTAATGCAGGGATTAGATTTTATGATTTGAATAATTTTCTCATCAAGATTTTGGGCGACATTTTGGGCGACATTTTGGGCGACATTACCCCATAAATTCTTTTTTGCAGGCTTCTTTTCTTGGTAGCTTAGCCCGTAAAATGGTCGTTTGAATGTGACAATCACAAAACCACCGTCACATCGCCAGATGGGCTCTTCTATACCTTGCTCACGGCATGCGTCCATAATGCGTTTAGCTCCGGATCCCCAGCTTTCCAGATAGGTTGATTTGTAGAGAGCTTCGGCAATCTTTAAATTGTATGGATATGATTCATGAGATTCCTTAATGGTTTCAGGAGTAATTTGCAAAGGGAATATTCCCGGATTCGCAATTTCTACGCGGTCATCATAAATCGCAATGCTGTTGGTCAAATTATATTTCTCCCATTGACGGTGACAAAGCGAGTTTATAAGAGCCTCTCTCAAAGCCTTATACGGCACCTCCAGATGTTCCTCTCGCTGTAAGCTATGATTAGTTATCTTGCCGCCGAGATTAAGATGTTTGAAGAAAAATGCCATACCTGCGTCGAGGAGATCGAAAAAGCAACCCTCGACACGCTGATTGTCAATAAACTCATTTTTGTCAGTTCCAACAAAACGTGCCATTCTCAACCGGAATTGCGGATATTCGTCGATATTGTCGGAGAATAGCATGGTAGCCCCATTTGTCGGCACACCATTTTTCAAAAGCTTCCATTTTACCAAAGTCTCTTCAATTGGTACGCTTATAGCGCTTGCCGGGATACGTCCACCTTCCACACCAAGACGTATGCACCCTTTGATGTGTTTCTCGTTCAAATCAGCAAGAGTGATGCCATCAGCCATTTGCCCTTCCCACGAATATATCTGAGGCCGATGTGCAAGGATGCGGTCGTTCGCCCCAAACCCAACCGTCAAAGTGCATTGCAATAACCTTGTTACCGGGATAGTCCGGCACATCAACATATTCCACATGTACATCAACAGCTGGTTCCAGTCCGGCAAGAGCCAGAGCAATTTCCCGTTGAGTATTGTCTGTCACCTCCTGCCCGACTATCTTCAGAGACTTAGGCGTAACACCGAAAATCAGCCAACCTCCCTCTGTATTGAGAAACGCGCATGCTGAATGCATACCGTCTTTCAGCTCACCGGTAGTCTTCTTTAGTTCTAAAATCCGCGACTCGTCGGATACTATCATTGTTCTTATGTCGTCAATGGTCACTTGGAATCTGTCTTTATAATTTTTTGTTTGGCTTTAGGCCAAATAGAGGTTATTAATGTTTTCATTCCAACATCAGCAATTGTAATGAATTTAATCTTTAAACTTTAACCTCCCGGCTATCCACGGATCTCATATATCTTACTTTGTATAATCTGTAAATCAACCATACGCAACACATTTATTGCTATTGTGTAAATTTATAAATTTTGTATGATATTCCAAGCTCTCCATAGAGAGATATTTTGATAAAGTTTTATGCGTTGTACAGTTACCTTTTCATTTTTCAATTCATTTTTATCCGATAGTCCGCCCCTTACTGTAATTTGTAAGTTTCTCCCCCCAATTACCCCTCTTTGATAAATAAAGTATTTTTCATAAATTTATAGGATTCAATCCGGAAACTATGTGCTTATGGTAGACTTACAACTCATACAGAGCAAAATATATGAAATCCGCGGGCAGCGGGTAATGCTGGATTTTGATCTCGCGCAAATGTATGGAACGGAAACAAAAGTCTTAAAACAAGCGGTTAAACGTAATATAAAGCGTTTTCCTACTGATTTTATGTTTGAATTAAACAAAGAAGAATTCGAGTTTTTGAGGTCACAAATTGTGACCTCAAACCAGAGGGGAGGAACACGTTATATGCCCTTTGCTTTTACAGAGCAAGGAGTGGCAATGCTTTCTTCTATATTGAATAGTGAAGTGGCTATAGAAATAAACATTAGTATTATGCGTGCTTTTATAGCTGTCCGTCAATTGATAGCCAATCCCCCGCCAGACAAACATTCCCTCCTTCAAAAAGAAGTAAAGGAGTTAAAGCAATATATCGAAGAAATATTCACCGACCAGAACGACATCAACGAAGACACCCGCATGCAACTTGAACTCATCAATCAGACACTGGCAGAATTGCAGGTACATCAGAAATTGTCAGACAAACCGCGCCGCCCTATCGGTTTTATCCGCCCGGAAGAAAATTAATTGAGTTTTTATATTATCTGAATATTCTGAAAAATTATAAAAGACAGTGAGCACATTAACGCTCCAACACGGAGCTACGAAACCGCCGTATATGGAGAGTAACAGGTATAAAAATACCTGCTCTTATCGACAGGTCCTCGCTTTTATGATATAAAGAGCATAACAAATATGGACATATCAAAATAAATTCTTTCTTATTTTCCAAATTATTTTTATCCAGCAGCCTGACATAAGTTGATGATATATATGATTCATTATTCTATCTTCAATGCAGTTACAGGTCTCCCAAATGTTTTTGTCTAACTTCATATTCAGTTACTTTAATGATTAATACTGAATATATAACGTGAAAAAGAATATTCATTTCTATTTTTATAAATCATTTTGTATCTAATAAAATTCTTAATTTTGTCAGGTGCAAAATGATTTAATATGGGAGCATTAATTGAAATAAATACAGATGGTTTAGCTAAATTAGGAGAAACTATTTGTTATGGTATAGGACTCGCAGCGTTTGGGCGTAAAAAGATGGCAAATGCAGAAGCTTATGCAGCAATAAAACAAGCGGAAACAGAAACTAAAGTCGAATTTCTAAAATTGAAAGGACAAGAAGAAATTGCTAAGTATATATCGGCAAGAGAATCGCGTAAGATAAATAATGTAAAGTCTGTCGTAGAAAAAGCTACGTCTCATTTTATGGAAGAAGAAAAAGTATCAAATGAACCTGTAAATACTGATTGGACAAATAGATTTTTTAGTATTGTAGAAGATATTTCAGATGAAACTTTACAAGATATTTGGGGACGTATTTTAGCTGGAGAAGTGAAGCAACCCAATTCATTCTCTCTAAGGACTTTAGATTTATTACGAAATGTGACAAAAGAAGAAGCTGAATTATTTGTCAAGGCTTCAAAGTATTATGTCGAAAAGAATTTCATTTGCACAGAGGAATTTGCCCTTTCGTTGCATGAAACTTTATTATTGGGAGAAACAGGATTCATAAACAGCGAAGAATTGACAAAAGAGTGGAACATTGAGCCAAATAGTAAGTTGGAAATAATCATCGATAGAAATACTCTAATTATTTTACATAATGATACCAATAAGAAAGTTTGGTGTCAACCGTCTGTAAAGAAATTATCTAAAGCAGGAATTGAGATTTTATCATTAGTAGAAAAAACAGATAGGAACAAGTTCTATAAGATACTTACACAGTTTTTTAAATCTAATGGAGTTTCCCGTGTATTCAAACATGAAATAGTAGAATATGGAGAAAATTGTAGCTATAAAAGCATCGGAGAAGAACTTTTCGGCTAATAAAAAGACTGGTTCGGAGATTTCCCAACTCCAACTTTCTAAGATTTTCCAGTGTAGATATGCATATCAATACCCCTTTTAATGTTTTATTCACATGTATATCCAACACACGTAAGGAGTATTCCAACCCTGGTTATTCCTCAAAAAATAAAGGATAAAATATCTGTTTTTTCTGTGAATTTAACGAAATCATAGGAAATAACTTGGCAGAAATAGATTCTTTTATTAAGCAACGTAATGAACTTCTACCATTGCTAATAAACGGACAAATAACGATAGAATAAAAATGTCTCGTATTCTCTATAAATATTTAGATATAGTTGGTGCAAAATACATGATTGAGAACCAGAATCTCCAATTCACTAATGCATCTCAGCTGAACGACCCTTTCGATTGTCATCCCAAATTAATTGACTACTCGAATGTGCCCGACACCAAGCTTCAAGGATGGATACCAAAAGAGTGGTGGATTGAGAAAGGAGAAAACGATGCGCTCAATTTACGCAACGATACATGGATATGCAGTTTGTCAAAAGTTAATAATTCATTACTCATGTGGAGTCATTATTGCTATAATCACAAAGGTATTTGTATAGGACTTGATATAGACAAAGTGATGGAATCTGTTCCACCATTGTTTGGTACAATATATCTTAAGCCGTTTGTTTTTGATGTTCAATACCAGGATATAATAGAACGTCCAAACGCATATCATAGCGCAAAAGATATATTCAGTTATCAATGGAGGACAAAAACAAAGGACTGGGAATATGAGCAGGAGGTCAGATTGGTTGTGCCAAGTCCATGTGCTATATATGCTGCTTTTACACCGCAACAAGCTGAGAAAGCTAAGGAAATGTGGGATTGGTGTGAGATACATCATTATATGCCGTTGAAAGCCGAATGTTTTGAGTCAATCTATTTTGGTGTCAATATTGAACAAACAGAGAAAGAAAAAATAATTCAATATACCCGTAAAAAATTAAATCCACAAATCAACTTTTACCAAATGGAGGTAGATGCCAACGCTTTTAGATTACAACCAGTAATCATATGAACGGTCAAGTGTCGGTAAATTCTTTATCTACTAAAACCTCTTGTTCTGTATTTCTCAAAATAATGTTACCTTTGCATTCAAGGGATTCCGGAACGGACCTTTCGTCCGACTTGATTTTCAGAGTTTCCATGTCAACATCCGTGATTGGGGCAAGCTGGATTATTAAACCTCACCTTCCGGCCTTATAAACCCAATCCTCGGACTTTTTTTTCCTGCTGCTTTTTACTCCTCACCTGCAATTCCGTCAGTGTTTGATTAATGAGTTCAAGTTGCATACGGGTATCTTCGTTAATGTCATTCTGGTCAGTAAAAACCTCCTCAATGTATTTTTGGAGTTCTTTTACCTCTTGCCGAAGTTGGACATTTATATCGCCAGAGGAAATGATTGAGCCACGGATAGCCACACAGGCTCGCATAATAGAAATATTCACCTCAACCGCGATTTCTGAATTTAATACACTGCTTAACATTGCAACTCCTAACTCAGTGAACGCATAAGGTAAGTACTTCAGATATTACCCACGTCTCACCTTTAAGGTGAAGTTTTTGCACCTTAAACAATCCCATTCCTCTTTGTTCAATTCAAACATAAAATCGATAGGAACCGGTGGATATTATTTTTTACAGAACGTTTTAAATATCTCATTTCCGTTGCATATAATTCTGCCAGATCAAAGTACAGCATCACCCGTTGTCCCCAGATTTCGTAAATTTTGCTTTGTATAACCTGCAAATCTACCCCATAACAGCACGTATTTAGAAATATTTCATAAATTATGGATTCTCACCGACATAACAAACCAAATCTTCAATTATTATCCCCTTACTAATCATTTTATCCTTTCATAATTCAAACAAAAAGAAAGCAGTCTCGCCAGTCCTGTTACTCTAAAATACAAGAGCAGCGGATGCATTGACACTCCAATATGAGAATATGAAACAACCAAAAGTATTGTATCTTAGAAATAGTACAGTCCTGCATACATTAGGTATCTAGTCTAAACAAACAACTTATATTAAAATAGGACAATGTAATAGTATGAATAAGAAATAAAAGAATAGAACATAGTTGGAAGCAAGCTGATTTAGTTTACTCTGTTGATTTTACTCCAGCTCTTATCAATACTGTAGAGACACTTAAAAATATAATCTAAAATGCAATAAACGAACTAGGCATTTAAGATAATAAATGCTTCTGCACATAATCAACAAAAAGATTGGCTTTTTTGTGTAATTCATATATTTCTTCAGGAGTTTTCTGATCATATGAATACTCAGCAAAATTACTATGAACTATAATATTTCTTAAATGTCCTAATTCAAGAAATGCTTGTATCGCATTATTTATATCTTCTTTTCTATCTCCAAATTTTGTATAGGGCTCATTCAAATCTTTTTTAATTATATCAGCAAACTCAGGACCGAAGAGTGAATAAAATTTATTAGCTTTTTTTTCTGGATTAGCAGGATCATTCTGCTTTCCCCAAGCAAATAAGGTATGGTATCTTCCTGATATAGCTTGATTATAAATAAAATTTCTTATCCTAACATCACCTGAAGAACACTTATCTATATATTCCATAAGAATTGATGTAATTCGATCCTCAAAATAACTACCAGAAGATAAAACTAATACTTTTCTAAACGTATTAGTATAATTGCTTAACAATGAAATTTCTTTAGTCGACTCTAAATGAGTTTTCATAGCTACATAATCATTATAAAGTCGATCAATAGCTGTACTCATAATTATAAAATCTCTTTTGCCTTTAAAAGGCGTTTGGCAACATTAGCAGTATTAGCAGTTCCTTTCTGAGTCGCCCCGATAAATTCTGGATCGTTCTTAAGCAAGTCAATCTTAGCAAGAGTGGTATTTTTGATTTCCAAGGTTTCATTTACCCATCCCTCTTCACAAAGTCCCACAAAAATCGCCTCATACACCGATATATTGAATCTCTGGTTAGTGAAAAACAATTTATCACCTTGAAGGTTTACTATCTCATTGATAAAATTAGTAAATAGCCTTTCTAATTTCTGGACGCATTCATTAGATACACTTTTCATTGATTGTGAAAAATTATTTAGGAATTTTGTCATACTTGGTGCATATTCATTCCCCTCCAATAACATTGCAAATCCTCTTAATAAAATTTCTATATCTTTCATATTTAAATCAGGAATATTTTTAGGAGTTTGTGTTCGCCAAAGTTGGTTAATATTTATTCTATACAACATATCATAAAATGGCGAATGGTACAAACTTGTCCTAATTTCTTGGGCTTTAAGATTTACTCCTCCAGAATTCAATCGATTGAATATTTCAAAAATTACGGTATCTCCATCATCAGGAGCATTTTGTTTGATAATAATATTTCTAATAGTTTTCAAATCTAATGCAATTTGATCTTCTGATTTTAAAGTAAAATAGTTCTTTTTATTGAATCTATTGGTTTTATTAGGCAAAGTTTCGTGTAAATCTAAATTAAAATCACTAAAATATATATTATCATTTAATATTTCATCGGGAATACCTTTTCTCTCCTCAAATATTTGACGCAATTCAGCTCGTTTTTCCGTTCTAGGAAAACGTTTCTTCTTAAAATAGTAAATAGTCATCAATCTTTGTTGACCGTCAATAACTAAAAAACTATTTTTTTTCTCCTCGTACAAAAATATTTGTGGAATCGGTACTCCTATCAATAATGATTCTATTAATTTAGAAGCTCGTTTAATATCCCAAACATAATTTCGTTGAAAACCAGGAATTTTAACTATTCCAGAATCAATGAAATCAAACAAGGTTTTTAAATTAAAATCATTAGGAGATACCGAAATATCATAATCTACAATGTCCGTTATCTCCTGTTCCGAATCTTGAATATCTTCAAAATATAGCGATTCATCACAATCTAAAATACCTTTCATAATTATTTATTTTTACAAAAAATTTATTCTAACTTAAAACATACCGTCATAACTACCAAATTGTAGAACAAATATTAATCAGCTATTCGAAGAATTTATCCTATTATCATAACACTCAATAATAAAATATTTTCAATTATCATCTGATAAAAATAAAAAATAATGCTATTTCCAAAACATTTCGTAAATACAGAAATCTCCTTAATCAAACATGATCTTCTCTAAAAAATTATAAATTATCGATCGTCAATTCGTCCCTACCGGTTACAACCAAACTTTCTTTATTATCCAAAAGAAAAGAAGCTCGGAGAGGATCGGACACCGAAAGTTCGGCGATACATTCGTCGTATTTATCCGCCATCCCTTTTTTAGCCTCTTTCAAAGTCTTCTTTTCCAACAAAAATTCGATACCCGCTACGGCACAATCGACGAACTCACGACAAAAACTCATCGTGACTTTTCTCTTGTAACCCCAAAAAGAGGCAACCCCTTTCGCTTCCAAATCGTCTTTCAAATCACAGCCACATTCACAAGCGAAAGTATATACGATATTTCCCGTAAAAAGATGATTGTTTCCCAGAGCTACTGCAATGTATTCATCTTCTACATCGTTGTATAAAGATGTTTTCGAACCGTGTGAAAACGCAGAGAAAATAAAATGTGCCGAGCATCGGCTCAGCCGTTTCTCTATATGTCCGACAGTCAATTCCGTCGCATCGATCATTTGATGATTCAAACCTTTTTCGCAAGTCTTTTGACGAACCCGATCGGCACAATCCTGAAAAAAACGCCGTGACGTTTCGGCGCTACTGTCGTTATAAGCGATAAGCACATCTTCGACCATTATAAACTCGCTTTTTTATTTTGTAATAAATGAACGGCCAACCGAACCATTTTTTTCTCGACCTCTTTACCGAAAGGAGTCTGCAATCTGATCTCGTCCAAAATATCTCTCAACGAATATTCCACACCACCCACGATGATATACGGTTCGTTCGAAACTATATCGTCCCTATCCATAATCCACTGTTCCAGGACACAATCGACCTTCGAATCCATCAAATATTCTATTTTTTCGATCAATTCCAAAGCTTTATCCATCTCGGTATTGGAAATAAAAAATATTCCCCGATGATTGATCATGGCTTTCAAGGTTTCTTCCTCCATTTGAGACAAGGGATTGGCCGACATCATGACGATATATACCAACGAAGTTTTCTCTCTTATCCTGCGTAAAGCATCGACTCCCTGAATGCCGCTATCGAACCTGCAATCCAAAAAAACGACGACTTTTTTCCTCAGATCGTTCGAAATGTATTCGACTCCCTTCCCGGCATCGTCCAATACGGTTACGACGGCTTCGGGACGATTCTTTCGTATCGACCTCACGAAAGGATCGTGAAGAGACATATGATCGTCGATTATCAATATCTCGGTCTTCATAATATCTACTTTTTAAAGGGTAAAGTTATTTTTATCGTGGTGCCCACTTTACCGAATTCGCTGTCTACGACTTCTACTTTGCCTTTCAACGATTCGACCCGTGTTTTGACTACATACAACCCGATACCGGCACCTCCGCTTTCCGCCGTCGTCGTATTGAATACTCCGAACACCCACTCCCTTTTTTCCAGCGGAATCCCGATTCCGTTATCGGACATCGACAGAATAAGATCGTTTTCCGAAATATATCCGGAACATTTGATCGTTTTATCAGGAACCCCCTTCAAAGCTTTTACCGAATTGGAAATCATATTCTGAAGTATATCCATAAAAAATTGTCTGTTGGTATTTATACGCAAATTATCCGGAATTTCTACGACCGAACGTATATTTTCGGCTTTCAGCGAAGTTTCGTACGACTTGAAAAGACCCGATACCAATTCATTCAGATTCAGGTCTTCAAAATTCAAACCCGATTTGGAATAACTCAGCATAAAATCGATCACCTGATTCAGAACCAGCATCTCCTGATAGATTTCTTTGGCGTATAATTTGAAATATTCTTCCTCTTCGGGATCGGGATAATATTTATCGAAGAATTCGGCCTTTCTCTGAATCTTTCCTAAAGAAGTTCTGACGGCATGGGCGATATGTATCGCATATTCCTGTAGCGACATAATACTCAGATACATATTCTCTTTCCGGATATACTCCTTCTCGGCTTTCTTTTGCTCTTCGATCGCTTTCTTAACGGAAGTCCCGGCTTTCGTCGCTTGCTCGACCAAGGGCTGCAAATCTTTTTTTAAATCAGGATTGGTTTCGATCACACGATTTACACTATGAGCGAAAGTATCTACATTTTCTTTGGCCGTCTTCAATTCGTCGCTTACCGAAGCTCTTTTCAGTTCCCTTTTATAGATTTTCAATTCTTCGAAAGCTCTCAATTGTTCGAGAATGAATTCTTTCAATTCCCGGTATTCCCGATTATCGATAAAATCCTGCCGATTGGTCGCATCGATTATTTTCGGATTACCGTCCTTGGTGATATCGAGTATTCCGATAATTTCCCTCGTACTTATCCGATTGAAAATATCTTGCCACAAACGTTTGTCTATACCTAAAATATCCCTTTTCCGATCCGGGTTCGCTTCCGCCTCGGCAAAAGGAGTCGCAATAATTCCGTCACGATATATTTTGATTCCGTCGATCCGATTGTTGACATCTTTGTACTTACGGTAATAATTACGCCTCGCATTCTCGTCGAAATAAAATATCTTCAAAGATATGCCTCCGAAGATACGCAAAGGACCGTCTTTTTTCGCTATACATCCTTTATCTTTATCGAAATATAACGTCTCCTGTATACCGTCCCGATAGGTTATTTCCGCTTCTTCGGTCGCAAAATCGATCTTATCCGGTTCTACCGGTTTTTCTACCCAACCGTATTCCCTCGCGGTTATATAAATTTTAAAAGGAGGATTCAGCAGTGTATAAGGAGAAACGATTTTGTTCGCTTCCTTGTAAAATCTCGAAATATCGTCTTTACTCCAAAACTCTCTCACCGAAGAAACGATCAACTTCGTCCCCGACACTCCGCTTCCTTCGTTTCGATCCAGATAATCGTATTTATTTTCGATATCCGTAAACAACCGAATATGTTCCCGTTCGTCAGGGGAAACTTCGTTAAAATACGAATTCCAATCGATTTCGACATTCAGCCAACGATCGTCTTCCTCTTTTTTCGTAACGATATTCACTTTGTCTCCCAGTTTATCGACAGCGAACCGACCTATTCCCTTTTCACCGACACATCTTCGCCCGAAAGGCCGAGGAGAAAACGGCGAAGTACGCTTACTCGCCGTACCGATCACCATCCATTTATCCCGGATATCCTCGAACGACATACCGTAACCGTTGTCTTCGATGACAACTTTACTTCCGGGATTCACCCGCACTTCTTTCGTCGTATCGTCGACCACCGCATTATCGTACGAAACATTTTCGAACACGACATCGACCCGCGTCGCATTCGCATCGTAACAATTCTTCACCAATTCGAAAAGAGCGGTGATTCTGTCCGTAATGAGTTCACGACCGATCAGTCTGAAAGTACTGATATCGAATCGCCATTTCAATTTCTTATCTTCCGAATCACCTTCATTCATAATCGACCTGATTTTGTACCGACCGGATCTGTTCCAAAAGCAATTCCAATCTTCTTTTTCTTATTTCTGTATTCTTCAATTCACATTGCCAAACGACGACGACATGCCATCCCGCTTCCCGAAGTAAAGAATTTTTAGTCGCGTCCCTCTCTTTGTTTTTTGCTATTTTATCGAACCAAAACGTTTCGTTGGAAGTCGGTAAAGCGGCGTATTTACAAGTATGACCGTGCCAAAAGCATCCATGGATGAAAATTACCGTTTTATATTTAGACAAAACGATATCGGGAGAACCCGGCAATTTTTTCACATTCACTCTGTACCTGAAGCCATGTGAAAATAAAAATTTCCTTACGATATGTTCGGGCTTCGTTCCTGCCCGGGGAACCCGGGACATCACATAGCTTCTCTTTTCTCTGGAAAAATTATCCATAAGCGGCTCCTTTTCGATTCTTCCTATTTCAACCGATCGCCCCGACCGTAACCTTCGCCTTATCGACATCGGAAGGATACGAACCGGATAATTTTTCTTTATATGTTTTTAAATGCCGTTTTATGCTCTCCGCTATCACTTCTCCCAACAAAGGAGGCACCGCATTACCGATATATCGTGAAACATTTCTTAAAGAAAAAGTCTCCGTATCCGGGAAAAACCGATAATCTACGGGAAATGTTTGTAATAATGCCGCTTCCCGTAACGATAAAGCACGATCTTGTTCCGGATGCCCGAAACGACCGTTTCCTATCCCGGTACATAAAGTCGTAATGGTCGGAGAAGGCTCGTCCCATAGCATACGTCCGTAAACACTACCGAACGTCTTGCCGGTTCCCTTTTTATGACAATTCAAAATCAATTCTTCCGGCCAATCCTTCCATCCCCCGCCGTATGGCGTAGCTTTGATCCGTTTCATATTCAAAGCGGTAAGTTTACGCGCCGTATGCAAAGGATCGCTTTCACATGTTTCCCCCGCATTTATAGCAGGTAAATTCCCTATAACATCGCGAACGGTCACATAGTTCTCCGGTTTATGGGTTTTTTCCAATAAAGAAATATCCCCTAAACGCGAAGCTAATAAAACCAATCTTTTTCTTGTCTGAGGAATTCCGTAATCAGGACAAAAAACTTTATTCACACTTACACGATAACCTTCGTTTTCTAAAGTTTTTATAAAATCTTCCAAAACAGGAGCCTGTTTGAAACTCAATATCTGCAATACATTTTCCATTGTCACGATTTCGGGCTTTACCTCTTGCACCAATCTCCCGAAAGCATACAATAATCCGAATTTATTCCGATCCTTTTCTTTTACTTTGAACGCATAAGAAGAAAATGGTTGGCAAGGAGCACATCCGGCTAAAATTTTTATATCGGCCTTTTCGAACAGCTCGTCCAATTGCTCTTTCGTAACGGTATTTACATCTTGATTGAAAAAACGCCCTCTATTATTCTCCTCGAAAGCATAACGGCAAGTATCGTCTATATCGAAACCGGCGACGACATCGAATCCTTTTTTTACGAATCCGTAACTCAACCCTCCGATTCCGCAAAAGAGATCGACCACCTTAATTTTCTTATTTCCGATTCTAAGCATAATATCGCATCGTATAATCGTTTCTGCAAAAATATAATAAAAAATCGGCATATAATTCTAATTCGAAGAAAAATAAATTACCAAACTCATTTCATCGATTATAATTTCCGATTAAACATCCTTTTTTCCGGAATTTTCCGAATCGTTAATACATTCCCCGGCCACGACAGCCGGGGAATGTTCCACAATAAAAATCCGAGATACTCACGTATCGCGCCGGTCACGGTGTTCCCAGCGCCAGCGGAGCCAGGCGACGATGATTGCACTGCAAACGCCACCGATCACGCTCAGTAGGTTTTCCCGCCAGAGTTCCATTCCCTGCCCACCCATCAGATTGCTGATACTGAGGGTAGACAACCAGCCTGTCATAAAATAAATCAGCCTGTTCATCATCCGGGAATTCAGAGTATAACTAATTGCAGGTAGGAGGTACGCGAGGTCTGTGTGCCCTCCTGGTTACGGGCAAAGGTGTAGAATTCGCAATTAACGGATTCCCAGTCTTCGGGTAGCTCCGCCGTAACTTCTCCACCTTCTTTGCGGGCTTTCAGCGGATAAACCTCGGATTCGTGCTGCACTTTTTCGTATACGACGACCCAGGCGACGTCCGTCGGGTTACAGGTCAGCGTTTGCTGTTGCACGGTCTGGGTAAATACAAATTGTTTTTCCTCTTCCTTAAAGCTCACCGACACTTTCGGCACCTTGAGATGCCCGGACGAGCAAACCAGCCTGCTAAAATCAATTGTGGCTTTAAATGCATCGTCGACCGTCACGATCTCCATATTGTCCTGCACAAACCGGTTATTTGCACTCTTTAAACCCACTACTTGCGGATAGCCTATGGAAAGCGCAGGGCCGAAACCACTCACCAGCCCGACAAGCGCTTTCATTTTTGCCCGCTGTATCCGTTGTTTGTCGGTACGGGGATTGTGGACATCGAGCGGCTTACTCCTCACAATACTCACTCCTTTTGCAATATACATCGTCAGGTTCGCTACTGATTTCTTCACATCGCCCAACAAAAAAGATCTGAAAATTGCCATAATAGCATGTTTTTAATGTTGTTATCGTTTCTTATTCCGGTGATTTCACGACGGAAATCTTCGCAAGTATCCTACCAATAGGCAGAATACGGTTGAGCGGATTATTCTCTCCGGTTGAGTATCTGTTTTATATTTTACAATCACTTCCGGCCAAGGGACTTGAACCGGCCAGGCTTAATTTTCCACCTCACAACAAACATCGCCGGAATAGTCTTTACCGTTTACAGCTGCAAAGAAACAATAAACCCGGCGAGGCCGGGGATACCCCTCCGGCAAACGGATCAGGGCATGGCAACCGGATCTCGGATAAATGCTCCCCAAGTCGGTATAGGCGATGAATTCGTCATTTTCAAAAAGCACCACAGCCATAAAACGGTCTGCACAACGCCCTTCGTTCAATAAGGTTGCATTTTCCCAGTAAATATCCAGCGATATTCCGGAATTCCCACCGACTACCCGGAAGCAATCCCCCTGTGGCAGGCCCCCGAAGCTGAAATGCAGCTTTTCATAATCGGTTACCCGGCCATTACCTGAAAAAGCAGCGATATTCGATTTTACAAAAAGATTTATCCCGGTCATCCCCTGCGCATAAGCGGCCTGCCGCCAAATACCGGCCAAAGGGCTTTGGCGCACAACCTTATAAAACAGCGTGACGTCCTTCATCCGGCTGCGCTGCTGCTGTTGCAGGACGGTACACGGATCATGCCCTTTCGGCGGGCGCAGGCGGGCATAAGTACGGCCCAGACGGGAATAAAAAATTACATTCCCTAAACGCCCTTTTATATTTTCGCTTAAACCATTTTTTACAGATGCCATAATCCCCAGTTTTAAAATCCTGCAATACCTTTTACTTCGTCGAACGGGAAAGCCGGTCCCGGATCGGTCTTTCGCACCGTAATATCGGAATGGCGCAACAACCGGCGGATCAGGTAGCGGGCTTTCAGCAAGGCGCAAATTTCCGCCACACGCCCGATCTGTTCACGGGTATAGCCATGATAATAAGCAGCATGTCCGTTTTCGACAGTCGTGAACACCTCCCCCGGAGGATATTCCCGGTTGAACCAGGAAAAGAAACTGTTGCCCCGGCGGTGAAGCCGTCCGGCATTGTCGATCTCGATACCGACCGAAAAATCATTCAACTGCTTCCGTCCCTCGTACTCACTCACCCCGGCATGCCAGGCCCGGACATTAAAGGGTAACAACTGGATCACCCGCCCACTGCGGGCCACCACCAGATGGGCGGATACCGAAGTGTCGTTACGCGCCAGGTAATGGGCCGACGACATGGCATTGGCCCCATCGGTAGAGTGCAACACAACGGTGTCGATGGTTTCCAGCAAACGGCTGCATTTGGTACAGCGCAGATATTCCACGCACGAACCGACCAATTGGTGGGCTTCGATTTTCATGACTTGCCTCCTTTCAAACGACCGGTGATTTTTTCCGCACTCCGCCCGATCACGTAACCGCCGATTCCGATTTCCAGTAAATCCCAGAAACGGGAAGTATCGGAAAGAATAGGCAAATCGAAAAAAGTGCCGATCAGGACAATGGTTGCAAAGACAAGCATGATGATAGGCCGCCACGAACGTTGCAGCCAATTGCCCTGAGCCTCTGCCTGAATAATGGAAGACTGGCTCTGACTCAAAGCCTCTTCCTGCCGGGCAATTGCCGCGACCAAATCAGCTTCGATCTGTTTTTTCTCCTTAGATGAAACCGCCAGGGTATCGACTACCGAGCTGATTTCACTTACTAAACCGGATAATAATTTCATAACTGTTTTGAATTTTAAAGTTCATTTTTCCCGGGATGATTTATGACGGCAAATTACATTCCTATCCCCCCTACCAGGCCATACGCCTGGCATAAACGTCTAAAAAAAACAGTATGACCTATACAACCATTTATACTTGAGAACCTTACACCCATCTACATACCGGCAACCGATACATAATAATAATCGTTTTTGGGAAAATAACAGAAAAACGAACAACTTTAATCTTCACGGTCCTCCCAATAAGAAAGGTATTTATCCCGTAACCAGGCAAGAAAGATATCAGGACGCCCCCTCAAACCGAGTTCCCCGAGCCGATGACAGGGATCGTCCGGAACCGGAAGGTTAAAGAATCCGAACAAGCGCCGGAAATATAACCTTTTCGTTTTTTCCTTTGCCAGGGGGCGGATATATCCGGTTGTCCAAAGGGCATCCCCCAGTTCCAGTAATTCGATTTCTTTTCCGGTCCATATGTAATACCCCGGATAAACAGAAAAGAAAGACTCGCAAAGCCTGCACAACTCCAGCCAGGAGGAATACTGTATTTGTAAAAAAGAACCGAGCATATGGCGGGAAGAACCATTCAGGATATCGGGGGAAACGGGAATTTCATTCTGATAAACCAATAGGTTACGGTGGGAAACGACCTCCCCGCCTTCGAAAATAAACAATCTTCCCGCTTCCTGTAATTTAAAGGAGATATACTTATGGTAATCCGAAAGTGATCCGTCCTTATTCCATTCCTCCCAAACCGAATGCAAAGAATGGGAACAGAAAAACAGAAATTGTTGACGGCTCCTGAAATGATTGAACCGGCACAATGTTTTAACTCCGCCCGAAGAGATATACGCCTCGGCATACATTAATTCCGCTACATATTTATCAAAAGCTTTCAACAACATCTTGTCATACCATTGGCCGGGGATTCGCTACATCAGCTTCGGTTCAAAGACGATACTGCGACGCTATCCTGACGATGGTCAGCGTCCTTGAACCGACCCTGTATCGTCCCGGATACGTCGCAAGGCCGAACCATCCCATACCCATCCCCGGAACAGGATAAGAAAAAAGGGTGCCCTTCCAGCACCCTCCTGTCTGTATCTCTTTATCCGGTTTCTGGCAGAAACATCCCTATTGCTTTACAAATTTCAAAGTAGAATGAAAAAAATGTGGGATTACCGGATCAAAAGGCTGGAGGCTTCGCAATACCTGTAGAACTTTTAATACAAAATAATCCCACGAACTGGATGACCCGTATTATTCCTGTTCTACTGAAAGGCAAGGTGCGAATTTACCAACCAAGAAAATTGCGAGAAATAAAAGAACGCCGACGATACAGCTGACAAAAATCAGTAACTGTCGTCGTGTAAAGTGAAGTTAACCACATTTTCAGCCTGGGTCAGCGGTTCACTTTCGGTATTACCGACAGCACTGAATCCGGCAGGCACAATCACCCTGACAGCCGATCCCGCCTGGATTCCCGACATTGAAAAACGGCCCAGACTGTTGGTCGTTGCCGAAACCGACGGACCGGACGTCGTCGTAACCGTGATCCCCACGATTCCCTCCCCATACTGATCTACCACACTTCCTTCACATTTAACCCCCGAGGTACCTGCAAAAAGAGCGGCACCCACGAAAAGCACAATGGCTACCATTGCACCCTTCAAAAACATTTGTGTTTTCATTCTACTTGAATTTAATTAAACTATTATACACTCAACATAGAGTTATACAAATTTAAAAATATTTTTCAATATTCCAAATTCAAACGATAATATTTTTAAATAAAAAATATATTATATCAACATTACGCCATTATAGTGCAAAATGAGATCAAAAGTAAGCAATCGATAATTAGTCAGGTTTCCCAAACGCCCAAATAAAATTTCCGGTAGTACGCTCCAATTTATTGATTATCAATACATGATTCATATCATCAATCTTCGGCTAATACAGCATATCCTCTTTTAAATACAATATTTCATTTTATAATCTTCCCCAACTCAAAACATTTCCTTATTTTTGGTTAAAATTATTTAGCAAAGAAAATTAAAATAAATATTGGGACATGATGGTAATTTAAATCCATTCCGGAGATGAAAGGAAAAATTACAATTTCATGATGCAAAAGGGTTGGTGTGATATCATTACCGGAAAACCTGACAAAAAGGTTAGTCCGGAGTTGTTTAAACGATAACTAATTTATTTTCAAATCTATGGACGAATTAATTTATAGCGTAAAGGAAGTATTCTCCGACTTCCTGCGTAAAGAACTAACCGGATATTACAACATCCCGGAATACCAAAGAGGATATAAATGGAACGAAGCCAATATAGTGGCTTTATTAAACGATATTGAGAAATTCCGGCAGGAAACCGGAAACGCTGAAGCTACATTTTATTGCCTGCAAAACATTACCCTGGTAAAAAATACAAACGCAAACTGTTTCCATGTCGTAGACGGGCAACAACGCCTGACCACATTACTGATCCTGCTCTCTTTTCTACAACATGAAACCGACAGCACTCCCCTTCTCCTGGAAAATAAGCTACAATATTCTATCCGGCCGGAGACACACGAATTCATAACAAAACAGGTTCTCACTGGCCACATCTGGGAAAAGGAGACGGTCCCCGAACGGAAAGACCAGTATTATATCAGGGAAGTTGCCCGGAGCATCCAGGCATGGTTTAAAGAAAACACCGCAACAGACAAAGGTAAATTTCTGGAAATCCTGCTATCCCGGGTCAAACTAATTGTCAATGTCGTCGACGACAAAGAGGAGAAAATATTTTCCAGCCTGAATGGCGGAAAAGTTAACCTGGACGGTGCCGATCTGTTAAGGGCAATCCTGATGACCCGGGCAGCCAAAGAAAAATACCACGGCACCTCCGCCACCAGCGAAGTCCGTGAATTCCGCATACGCATGGGCATGGAACTCGACCTGATGAACCTTTGGTTCGGAAAAACAGCAGATTATTTCAAGCAATTCATCTCAGACCAAACCATCGGGATGGCACGCATCAACCGCTTTGATTTTACCACATTGCCCATAAACCTGCTCTACCTCCTCTATTACGAATACCGGAGAAACGAAAAGGAATCGCTGAATTTCAGCTTCTTTGAATATGGCAAAAACTCGAACGGCAACCCGGATGACGACCGCTGGGAAATGTACCTCGAACTACAGGAAATGTATGCCATCCTGCAACGCTGGTATAATGACAAGGAACTGTACCATTACCTGGGTTTCCTGTTCTTCAATTTCAAAGCACAGACTCCATTCCGCGACATTTACACCCAATGGAAAGCATTGAATTCAAGGGATAAATTCCTGAAAAACATACAACATACGATAGCCACCAGAATGCTGGACAGGTATCTGGAGGAAACAGAAAAAGCAGCTCCGGACTACCAGAAATGCCTGAAGACAATGACAGAAGCAATTTCTGACTTCAGGGAGAACTGGTACAACAATGACAAGGAACTATACCAAATCCTGATCCTGCTGGATATTTTCCGGATACTGGATTCCAAGTCCATAAAAAAATTGCCGACAGACTATTTTACCCGCAAATCCGGGCAGAAAGACGGGGAAGACAAAGAGCATATCCTTTCCCAAACCCCACGCAAGGATAACGGGGAAATTACCACGATCAAAACAGACTGGGAAAAATTTGTCCAGTCTGAAGATTTCAAGGATATCCGGTCCCAGATGCAGGAAATCCTGAATCATTCCGATGCAGAATTGACCGAACAGGAACTCACCCAGCTGCAAAACCTCCTGAATTCTGCCGGCCTGAATTCCATCGGCAATATGGTTTTACTGGACCTCAGGATCAACCGGAGCTACGGGAATGCCGATTATGCCCACAAACGGACTATAATTTTCCAGGAATATATGAACCAGAAATATGTACGTCCCCATACCCTCGCCGTATTTATGAAAGGAGATATCGATGCCAGGGAAGCCACCGGTATCCCGCTAAACCGGTGGACACTGGAAGATATTAAACGGAATACGGATAAAATCGCCAAAGAAATAGGAAAGAATTTCAATGCATGGTTAACTCAAAACAATTAAGATCATGAAAATGGAAGCCTTAAGTGTCAGGGATATTTTAAGCACACAAGACATCGTCATCCCCGAAATCCAACGTGAATATGTCTGGGGTAACAACAAACAATTGCTGGAACAATTCATCCGGGATATCACAACGGCCGGAACGGATATAAACGTCGGTTTCCTGTATTCCTATATGCCGGAACAGGCATCACATTCCACCTGTTTTCTGATCGATGGACAGCAACGGTTTACCACTTTAGTACTGATCCTCTATTATTTATCTATAAAAGAAAAGAGGCAAGCTGATTTTAACGGCCTGCTGAAATGTTCCGGAACGCACATGAGCTTTTCCTACCGGGTCAGGTCGACCACAGACAATTTCCTCCGGAAATTGTTTTCCGATAACACATGGTTTACAGGAACAGGCATCGAAAAACAAATAAAAAACAAAGGATGGTATACCACCATCTACGACAACGATCCTTCCATCCAAACCATCCTAAAATCCCTCCAAATCATCGATGAAAAACTGAGAGAGAATTCCGGGCCTTTATATGATACGATAGCCGGGAAGGTCCGGTTCTGGTACTTTAACGTAAAGGACACCTCCCAGGGGGAAGAACTCTACATCATCATGAACAGCCGGGGAGAAATATTACAACCCTACGAAAATATAAAACCCTTGCTTTTTGAGAAGCTCTGCGAATCGGGTTTAAAATCAGCCTATCATGCATATGGCAAACAATGGGATACCTGGGAAGAATTTTTCTATTCCCTGAATGAAGGGGAAGATATCAGGCAGGTGGATACCGGGATGAATAATTTTTTACGTACGGTTATAGAGCTCCTCTCCTGCAAAGAGCACGACAAAATCAAACCGGCAGAAGATATCCTTGAAGTATCCCTCACCCTTTCCTCCATTTCAGATTACTACCAAGCCCTGGAAAAAATAAAAGGGCAATACCCGGAACAAGTCAAGCAACTATTCGAAAAAGGGGACCTATACGTGCTAAAAGGCCTGTTAACCGTATACGTAAAAGAAAACAGGGATGAACGCGATCCGCTACGGATATACAAAACCCTTGAAAACGGTTGCCGCAGAAAACTGGTCAACAATGTACCTTTACTAAAATTCCTGCGGAAATTCAGAAATTCAAATTTGCCGTTCTACGATTTCATCCACACCCAGCAAGAGGAGGCTCCGGAAGAATTACAAAATGTCTTTGACCAGCACGAACTGAATAAGATCAACATTTACAGGCAAACCGGCGACCCGGAACTTGAAGAGCTATTCTGGCAGGCAGAGGCACATCCCGTCACGAACGGTTCGTTAAAATGCATCTGGTATGAAAAATTCTCAGACAACGACGCCATTCGTCAGCCCTGGACAACTGCCGACAAAAATACATTCAGGAAGCGGTTCGGCTTGTTCCAGGAATTGTTTAAACCGGAACATATCCGGATCCCCTTGTCCACCCCTCCACAGCAGAATATTATCGACAATTCACTGATTGCAAGGGCATTAACTACCATCAACGACTATACCATAAATACCGGAGGACGTAACTGGTGCTTCGGATTTAGCGACAGATGGAAAGACATCATGAATACCCCCAAATCCTACCCTGTAGTTTCCGGATTAATCGATCAACTATCCGAAGATGACAGTCCGGTCTCCCTATATGACAAACTCCGGAAGATCATAGACAACTACCTTACCAACTATGACCTGAGCAAAAAAGATTCCCGCTATTATATCGCAAAATATCCGGATTCCCTGCAAGCCATGCATGACGGACATAACATTATCTTCTTCGAAGCAGGATGGGATAACTATTGGATTAATGTCATCAATAAAGACCGGATGAGCTCTTATCACATCAACCTATTCAGGTATCTGGTTTACAAATATTACCCACTTACCAAAGATTTCAATCAATGGTTAGAGTTAAATAATGGTCTGACGCTGGATTGTGCGGAACAGCATGGATGGTGTATCAAATATTCCGATAAAGTTAAAACTGAATTTGTGGAGGAACAATTTAAAGGGTATCCCCTGAAACCAAACCGGGAAGAGAAACTATTTTTTATTCCTGTCGACCTGAAAGAAGATTTGATTGAAGCCGGAATAGGTATTCTTGAAAAAATGACCCAAATCCCCTGACATCATGGAAAAACTGCACAAACTCATCCAAACCCTCCAAGCAAGCCCGGCAACTAGCCGGACTGTGATGATGGATGATGTAAAAATTCCGGGGCAGACCTTTTGTCCGGTTAGATTTTCAAAGTTTATTATTAATCCGATCGAAACGGGAAATCAGCTTCGATCTGTTTTTTTCTCTTTAAACGAAACCGCCAGGGTACCGACAACCGAGGTGATTTCATTTACCAAACCGGATGAAGATGTCATAACTGTTTTGAATTCTAAAGTCCATTTTCCCCGGGATGATCATTAGAATAAAACAATCGATAATTCGTCCGGTTTCCCGGATATCCCAATAAATTTCCGACGATCTAATCCCGTCAACTGATTACCAAGGTGTAAAAACACCAAAATTTCTATCCATAATCTTCGATTAATACAGAATATTCTCTTTTAAATATAACATTTCATTTTATAATTTTCCCCAACTCAAAACATTTCCTTATTTTTGGTTAAAATTATTTGGCAATAGGGATATGGATAAATACAAGGAAGTGGTGGAGGCCCTGATCCGGTTCAGGGATGAACGGGACTGGGCACAGTTTCATGATTCGAAAAATCTGGCACTGGCGCTACTGCTGGAGGCATCGGAATTGAACGAGTTGTTTTTGTGGAAAAAAGAAAGCCAGGCCGAAGAGGTAAACCCGGAACGGCTGAAAGAGGAATTGGCGGACGTACTGACTTATTCATTACTGCTGGCCGAGAAGCACCATCTGGACATCTTCGACATTGTGCTGGAAAAAATCCGGAAGAACGGGGAGAAATATCCGGTAGAAAAAGCAAAAGGGACAGCTAAAAAATATACGGAACTATGATTGTATACCAATCGACCAAACAAGGTTTCCGGGATGATGTTTTCAGCAATGAGATCGATAAAAAAATTCTGGAAGCATATAAAATCCATCTGGGCCGGAGTACTTCTGCCAATGAAACCTTATCGTGGAAAAACTCGATGTCGTATATGGACAGGATCATGGAAGATCCTGACATCCCAGCAGATGCCGGTATTTCCATTGAATTTCAGATTCCCCTGACTTCCAAACGGATTGATTTCATCATTACCGGGCTAAATGAAGTACAACAGGAACAAGTCGTTATCATTGAACTAAAGCAATGGTCATCGGCTGAATTAACGGATAAAGATGCATTGGTAAAAACCCGTTTCCAGCATGGTGTCTCAGAGACGGCACACCCTTCCTATCAGGCATGGTCATATGCCACGCTGATCAAGGATTATAACCAGACCGTCCGGGACGAGCAAATCACGCTGACCCCCTGCGCTTATCTCCATAATTACCCGAAGGACCAAATCATCACGAATCCCCGCTACGAACCTTATATTACCGAAGCCCCTCCTTTTTTCCAATCTGACGCAGGAAAATTAAGGGAATTTATTAAAAAGTACGTCAAATACGGTGACTCAAAGGATATCCTGTACAAAATAGAAAATGGACGCCTCCGTCCTTCCAAGCAACTTGCAGACAACCTGGTTTCCATGCTCAAGGGGAACCAGGAATTTATCATGCTGGATGACCAGAAAGTGGTGTATGAGACAGCCCTGAGCATGATCCGGAAAGCAAGTGCCGACAAAAAACAGGTACTGATTGTCAAAGGCGGACCGGGAACCGGAAAAAGCGTAGTGGCAATCAACCTGCTGGTGGAGACCACCCGAAACAGGCTGGTCTCCCGCTACGTATCCAAAAACGCAGCACCCCGGGCTGTGTATGCGGCAAAGTTGGCCGGAACGTTACGAAAAAACCAGATTTACAATATGTTCGGGGGATCCGGCACTTTCTACAACACGCCAGCCAACACTTTCGACGTGCTTATCGTCGACGAAGCCCACCGCCTCAACCAAAAGAGCGGATTGTTTCAAAATCAGGGAGAAGACCAGGTCCGCGAAATTATCGGGGCAGCCAAATGTGTTATTTTCTTTGTCGATGACCATCAAAGGGTACACATCAAGGACATCGGAGACTCTGCCTATATTGAAAAAACAGCACGCTCCTGCCATGCATCCATAAAGAAACTCGAACTATCTTCCCAATTCCGTTGCAACGGTTCGGACGGTTATCTTGCCTGGCTGGACAATACCCTGCAAATCAACGATACGACCAACATCCGCTTATCGCAGGATGATTTCGATTTCCGGATATTCAGTGACCCGAATGAACTGAGAAAAACCATCGAAGACAAAAACAAAACAAACAACAAATCGCGGATGGTGGCAGGTTATTGCTGGGACTGGAAAAGTAAAAGAAACCCGGAAGCCACTGATGTGAACATTCCTGACTTCGGGTTCGCCATGAAATGGAATCTCGAAAAAGACGGGAGTACCTGGATTATCGGGGAAAACTCTATTCATGAAATCGGCTGCATACATACCTGCCAGGGCCTAGAACTGGATTATGCCGGCGTGATTATCGGCAATGACCTGCGCTATGAAAACGGTAAAGTGGTCACAGACGTAACGAAACGCTCCCGGATGGACAGTTCCGTGAAAGGGATCAAGGTGGGGCGTACCCCGGCACAAGCCGCACAGCTTGCAGAAGAATTGATAAAAAATACCTACCGAACCCTACTTACCCGGGGAATGAAGGGCTGTTACGTCTATTTCTGTGACAAACCACTGGAAAATTACTTCAGGCAACAACTTGAACTTCCTCAAGAAAAAGCGAAGGTAGTTTCATTGCCGGAACCCCAGGGCCCCCGCATTGAACGTGAAGTCAATGACGACGTCAAATACATCGATTACCTGCCGCTCTACACCCTGAAAGCCGCCTGCGGTAAATTCGGTGAATGGCAGCAGGCAGAAGAAGAAGGCTGGATCAAAACAGAAGGCATGGGCAAATTGACTTCAGGCATGTTTATCATCCAGGCAAACGGCCACTCTATGGAGCCACGAATCATGGACGGGGATTTTTGCGTATTCCGTGCAAATATTGTGGGTTCCCGGATCGGTAAAATTGTCCTGGTCCAACATCCGGAACATTACGATTTTGAAAATGGTGGCAGCTATTCGATCAAAAAATACAGCAGTGAGAAAAAACAGGATCCGGAAACCGGTGAATGGATGCATGAAAGAATAATCCTTTACCCTCTGAATCCGGATTATCAGCCTATTGAAATCAGGAATGAAGAAGGATTTATCGTCGTCGGGGAATTTATCGGGATTGTAAAATAAAAAAGGGATTCCGGGACGGACCTTTCGTCCGGTTTGAGTTTTTTAAGTTTCTATTCCAACATCAGTAATTGAGATCAGTTCGATTATTAAACTTCAACCTTCCGGCTTAATAAAGGCCAATCCCCGGACGTTTTATTTCTTCCTGCAGCTTATATTTTACCTGCAATTCCGTCAAAGCCTGATCAACTAATTCAATTTGCATCCGGGTATCCTCATCGATATTATTCTGGTCCGTAAAAGCCGTCCATCAATCCTATGTCATTTTCGATGTAACCGAAGGGATTCGGAAAGGAATGATAACCGATACAGAATACAGCTATAAAAGAACTTACAACTGAATCCTGTCGCCATTTACACAAAATTATGAACAGGGCCAATATTATAAAGCCAGGATCACAATTCGATCCTATTTTTTAAATACCCAATACCTCTTATAATCTTTCAAAACCTTTATGCCATCTTCTGAAAATAGAGATGTCGTCTCTTTAATCCAAGCGGCGGACTTTTGTCTCAAATCCACCATTTCCTTAGCTACTTCAGGACTTAATTTTATTAACCGCATTAATTTCCTATTCGAATAGAAATAATTTACCAATACATGTTTACAACAGAGTAAAATAAGCACTACATTATAACTCAATTCAATATCTATTTCATTAAACTGACCGTCCAAGCTTATCTGCTGTGAAGAAGGAGTAGCATGAGCCAGACTACATAATACTTTCCAGAAATCGCACAGATGCTTTTTATCAGGTATTTTCAAAAGCCGCAAAATTTTATCATACACCTCATATTTCCTGTCTTCCAACCATTTTTCTGCCCATATTTCATTCTGTTGCTTATAGAAATATTTACCGATAACCAGATATTCAAAGACCTGACGCAACAAAATATTCGCAACACCATATTCTCCTCTTAAAAGAAGCTGATGAGCGTTGTACAACAAATAAGAAATCTTTACACAAGCCTGCATCAGTACCTTATCAAAATTTCGTTCGTTATATTCCCACATGCCTAAAGCATTGAGATAATAAAATGTCATTTGTTCCTGGCAATTAAAGCCCTGTATGAATAAATTAACCTGTATTTCTAATTTTTTCCCTAGAAATACCTGATTTTCCTGTTCTTGTTGTTGGTATTTTCCGATAAAATTTTTCATACTTCAATTTATAAAAATGGCCCCACAGTTCCAAACATCTTTATTTTAACGATATCTCTCCATATCATCTTCTGTTTCTCCGTTATAAACCATTAACAACCACAACCTCATTCTGAAAGGAAAAAAACATGAAACCGATTCCCCTGAAAAAAGAACGGCTTCAATATGAGCGATCGATGTATCCTACCCGCATCTAAGGAAAAATTTGCCGACATGCCGTTATTTGCAAGATCCCGTCGGTCATTCGGTGGAGACTGATGTATTTTTCTTTATTCCGTAACTTCAATATGACCAGCTTTTCAGAATAGCCGAGGATATCGATCAGAGAAGAGAAAGATTTGCCCTCTTTACGGGCTTTATCCACCAATTGATCATTATAACGCATAAGTTCATCGTAATCTTTAATCTTCGGTTCCAATTCAAAGGCGATATCTATATCCCCCAAATCCATTTGTTCCGGATTCAGATAACTACCGAACAATACCAGTTTGCTCACCCGATATGGATAAAAATCATCCCGGTTTACTTCTTCTACCCGTTTCAGAAATTCTTGCATGATCCGATCTGCTTTTTCACGGTTAATGGGAGCCATACAACGGGCTATGCTTAAAGCATTTCCTTTCAATGTCAAACGATACATGCCGTTGTCTGCTGGTTCGATATATCCCTTAGACAACAATTCACCAACTAAACCTTCCGTCTCTTTTTCATTCAAATTGAAACGTTCTGCCAAGCCATCCCTTGTCATCAAACCGGAATATAAAAGCCGAAAATAATCCCTGATTTTCAAAACCGGAATTCCTGCTAACAGTTCATTTTTCGCAATTCTCATAACCCCTTGAATTTATAAAAAATTACATTTATTGAAATCTCTCTCCCAATAACCCTCCTTAATCACCATTTATAAACTAAAATTTATTAAGTCGACACCCCACAGTCGTTTTTTTATGATCACCGATGGATCGGTAGTACCCGGAGATTTTTCTAAAAGGTCATGGCGTTTATATACCATTGTACCCGGAAACCTACGGTTTCTGATTAGTACTTCGCTGATCGGCACATCTCCGATGCTACTTGGCGGAACTTCGTTCCTGATAAAAATGCCACTCCAGCACCAAAGGTTCGCCAATCAGAAATCCGAAGGATTTCACCTATCCGGAATCTGCAAGGTGACACTGATCAGGAACGAAATAACGCTAATCCAGATAAATCTACATTTTGATTATAAGACTATTTGTTTAATGAAATCAGCCAATAATCCTTTATATTTGAAGTACTAAGATAACAAAAATAAACGAGATTACCAATTTTCTATTTCTCTCTTCAGAATGCTATAAACGTTCAAATCCACATATTGCCCGTCAGCCATCAATTCCCCTTCGCGCTCAACGCCTTCAAGGGTAAAACCCAGGCGGCGGGGGATGGCATTGCTAGGTGCATTTCCGGCTGCACAACGGATACGAATACTGTTCATTCCCCGTTCGCTGACCGCCCATTCACAGAGATGGCGGACACAACGGGTCATTATACCACGGCCCTGATATTCGGGGATCAACCAATAACCGATCTCGGTGCGATGATTAATATTATCGGTGATGACAAACCCCACCAGTCCGCACAATTCGTGGCCCTGGCCGATAACAAAGACGATGTTCCGATCAGCATAGGGAAGAGCCAGCTGTTCATTTAAAAACGCTTCTTCGTCAGCCACCTCCTTCAATCCATCGACAAAAGGAAGCCACGTACGCAAATATACCCGATTATCATATATCGTCTGCCAGATGATAGCGGCATCGGCCAAAGTAGCTTCACGGATAAAAAAATCCGGTCCTATCTGTGCAGAATAGCCTGTTTCTTCCCTATTCAAGGCTGACGGACATGAAGATTGTTTTTTCATATAAATTCAATAGTCAGGATTAACCCAACAAAGATATAGATTAATTTCAGATTCAGCCTAACCGGTTTCCCGAGTATTTAATCCCCTCTCATCTTGCCTCTGTTGATTTCACGTATCATCCGGCAGGAACAAGACTATTGGCCTGAATATTTTCGGCAACGACACTTCCGGCCCCGATAACACCACCTTCACCGATAGTGACTCCCGGCAGGATTATTGCACCTCCTCCGATCCAGCCACCATCCTCTATCGTCACCGGCAAGGCAAAAGTATGACGGATATATTCGCTACCTTCCGGTATCCCGACAGGAGTCAGGCGTTCGTCCAAGCCGACAGGATACCTAGCCGTATAAATCCGTACGTCGGAAGCGATGAGCCCCCGCTTCCCGAGTGCGATCCGGTTAAAACCGACAAAGGTACAACCAGTGTTTACCACCACCCGATCACCTATATGAATATTACAACCATAACCTCAACTAAAAGCATGCCCGACCGCTCCCCCCTGTACCGATACTTCCGAACATCCCGCACAACAAAACCTTTTTTCCTCTTTCCTTTCATAAGGTAAGAAATTATACTTCATCAATAAAACAATGTGTTTTTCTTTTCAGCTCAGGAAAAACGGGAACATGACAATCATACCACTCACCGGCCAGACATTTTTCCAGTTCTGTTTTCATAAGCCAAACTATCCGGTTTACAGTACAGTCACTATCTCATTCACCGGTTTCCTGACAGAAACACATGCCGGGAAGCGTTTACATACCCCAGGGAGATGATCACGACAGGCTCCTGCCATCCGGTAACTACAATCGAGATTTCACCCGTCCGGATCGAAATTATAACCCCATCAACTCCCTAATCCCTGTACCGCTACAGCCAAACAAATATGTTCGGCCGCTATCGCCGCACCGATATCTGCATGGTTCTTCTTATCCGGGTTCCGTACCCAGCCAACCACTTTATCGATACAAAATGACAATATACACCGGAGCGCCGGCAAACCATTACCGATCGTAGCATTGCCGTACTTGCTGTTTTCGTGCTTCACTTTTATAACATGCCAATCATCAACCCGGCTGTATTTTACGCCATAAAACGGATAAATCGCTGGTAGAAACGATCATCCGGAAGTACGTAAACCGGAATCTCTACAGTAAAAAGATTATCGCCCAGGTAATCAATACCACCATCATTGTTGTCGCCCGCAATATCGCCCTGTTTCTTCCCCGGCAAATGAATAAATGTCCGGAAGAAAGAGCTTTGAATATCCTGCAATATATTCAATCCAATATTCATCGTTCCGAGAAGATCAATACCCCGGCGACAAACTGACATTTCGGAATCTCACCCTTATCCGGGACGGTTAATAAAAACATGCCAGGTTGAGTCCAGTTTCAATTCTACCCTAGTTCAATTAAAAGTAGGAATAAACCGTACCCAACCACGTAGCCATATACGGTTTCAATTCTACCTTAGTTCAATTAAAAGCGCCGGGCATGGTTTCGGTGGTTTCGGGGAAAGTGTGTTTCAATTCTACCTTAGTTCAATTAAAAGTATCGGGAACGGTAAATTGACTATTCGGAAGGGAAGTTTCAATTCTACCTTAGTTCAATTAAAAGCTTATTAATAAAGAACATAAATATCAAGTGAACTATGTTTCAATTCTACCTTAGTTCAATTAAAAGAGCTTTTATCAAGCTGACCCGCCCCGATCGTTCCTTGTTTCAATTCTACCTTAGTTCAATTAAAAGAAGATGCTGAATATTAAAAGAGAAAATAATGTATTTGTTTCAATTCTACCTTAGTTCAATTAAAAGTCCCTTCTTCCAGTGTAGCATTTCCAGTAAACACAAAGTTTCAATTCTACCTTAGTTCAATTAAAAGCTAATTTTAATTAATTCCAACTAATCACCAAATTAATGTTTCAATTCTACCTTAGTTCAATTAAAAGTTATTATCAACATAAGATTTAAACTGGGCATTAAAAGTTTCAATTCTACCTTAGTTCAATTAAAAGAATTTAGCACGTTCATTAAATATTATACTAAAAAAAGTTTCAATTCTACCTTAGTTCAATTAAAAGTCCGGGTCGCTTGCCGCAGGAAGGTGTGGATGATGGTTTCAATTCTACCTTAGTTCAATTAAAAGTAGAGCATTCCTGAACCAAAATTCAACACAAACATGTTTCAATTCTACCTTAGTTCAATTAAAAGTATTATAGGGGTTTGCCTGAAACGGGGAATTTTCAAGTTTCAATTCTACCTTAGTTCAATTAAAAGCGGATACGGACAGATATTCATGTTCTGGTTCGAGCGGTTTCAATTCTACCTTAGTTCAATTAAAAGCATTCCTCGGAAAGATAAGCAAGACCATTTCGGCCAGTTTCAATTCTACCTTAGTTCAATTAAAAGTCGACTATTTCAAACTGACTTGTGCCGGTGAACAATGTTTCAATTCTACCTTAGTTCAATTAAAAGGGCTCCGGACGGTAGTAAGCATGGCAAAAGAAGAAAGTTTCAATTCTACCTTAGTTCAATTAAAAGCGGTTCTAAAGCAACTTGTAGAAGCATCCTGTCAGCGGTTTCAATTCTACCTTAGTTCAATTAAAAGAGGATACACAAAGTTTGTAGCTGAATACGGATTCAAGTTTCAATTCTACCTTAGTTCAATTAAAAGGCTGGCCGGATTCCCATAATTCATCTCCTCTTTTTAGTTTCAATTCTACCTTAGTTCAATTAAAAGTCTGAAAAACTTTCAAGACGCAGTAAAGACATACTAGTTTCAATTCTACCTTAGTTCAATTAAAAGGGTGGTGCCGCATGAAAACTGCGTGGACAGAAAAATGTTTCAATTCTACCTTAGTTCAATTAAAAGCCGTTAAAAACGCCAACAAATATACTTCAAAATCAATGATTTATCATCCATTTATTCTCATTTTTTACAAACATTTGCAGTCGACCTTCAATTCTTAAATTTACCCTGACCTTCGACAACAACTTTTAAATTATTCATTTTCAACATGTCAAAGAACTATTATTCCATTTCTATTGTAATTACTCTCTCAACCCCCAATCATTTTTTTAAGGTCGACGCTATAAAAAATTAGAAACGCTGGCTTTTTCATCTCCTATAATCTCTTTTTCCAGCCATTTTTCGTCCCGGCTTTTAAAGAAAATCAAACTATCCTTTTCATCCATAAGATTCCGGGCTTCCGATGTTAATTGCTTCAACTGTACTTCTGAAATCTCCCCTTCAAATACACTGTTTTGTATCCATGAAAGGTAACGCCGGCACAATTTCAACATTTTAGCCGTCCGCTTCTGATCGACATCATATACTAAAATGACATACATTACCACCACATTTTCAAAGGTTTATATTCTTCCATCCCCAATAAATGCTTGGTCAGTTTATAACATTCTAATTTAATCAAATGCCTGTAACTGACACTTCTTCCCAACTTCCGGTGTTTTATCGTCTCTTTCGTCCTCTCTTCCCATTCCTGGGCTACTTTTTTCATAGAAGATTGCTTTAGCAGACATCGATTTAAGTGTTGATCGAAATCCGATTCCCTTAACTGTTTACGGTTAAACATGGAGAAAATCAATCGGTCCGCCAATATGGGTTTAAAGATTTCTGCCATATCCAGAGCCAGAGAATAACGCCTTTCCCCCGGCTCATGCAGAAAGCTGATCGTCGGATTCAATTGGGTATGATAAATGGCATCCAGACATAACGAATAACACATACTGTTAGCAAAAGAAATCATCGCATTCACCTCATTGGAAGGTGGCATCTTTGTCCGGTTTCCCATGGAAAAACCATCGATAATCGTATCAAATGCCTCATAATAGGTTTGACGGATATTCCCCTCGATTCCCATCAACATCGGAATATCGGTTGCAGTAGCAATCAATGGAATATAGGCTTCTATCCGTTCAATCTGTTGCCTGGTATCTTTTCCCCGATTCGTATAATATCTCAGATTCTTCAACATGTTAAACGCTGCCCCATCGATAAAACTTCGGGCAATTGCCATCCGTTTTTCCTGCCGGATATGGTGCTTCATCTGGGCAATCTGCATCTTGCCGGATAACAGGTAATCTTTAGGCATAAACGAACCGGTATAATGTTCATAATAATCGAAAAAATGAACCGCCACCTGATGCTTACCCAGAAAATTGTACATCATACTATTGGTATCCAAACTACCGAATACAAAGAGATTATCTACGGTTTCAATAGGAATGTAACGGGGTTGCCCTTCCTGTCCCTCTTCGTCTACCGGAGTAAATTTCAGCGTATTATCCTTCCGGCTCAACCGCCCGGGATTAAATAAATAGTACGTCCTTTTCATAAAACAATTTTAAGTCCATTAAAAAACATTTATTCCCTGTTTCATTCCCCTTCTCCGGAATAACAAAATTCATAATATGAACAGGCTCCGCATTTTCCTTTGGATAAAGCAGGCGGACATGCCTCCTCCCCGATCAGCTGTCGGATCTCCACCTCCATCTGACGCAATATTTCCCGGTCCCCCTCTTCCAACTCCACCCGCATCGTCTCCCTCAGTAAAGGGTATTCCAACATCCCCACCACATCGGCTATTCCTTCCCGTTCAAACAAAAGCAAATAATATTTCACCTGCCAGATATACGCCTCCTCTTTCGATGTAGATTTTTTGATTTCATGAATCACCTTCTCTTTCGGATCATAAAAATCAATCACAGAACCACCGATTCTCACTTCTTCATATCTGGCTGCCCGGTTCGGATACGAAGTCTCATGTACCAGCTTTCCTTCCGTGACTACATCCGAGGTATGTTCCATCCGGATACCATTGGCATGTAACCACGTTTCCCGTTTACACACCTGATAAAGATTAATCAAAGTTCCTGTCACATTTATCATATAAAAGTTATATCTTTCAATGCTCTGTTATTCAATCCCATTTTATAGTCGTACAATTTTCCGTTCACCCCCTCATCTTCCCAATGGGATAAATAAAAATACCCCAACTTTTCTTCCCCCGTCCCCCCTTTCAACTCCTGCAATTCTTTCGAATAACCAACCAAAGAAAAAGTAAAACACGACAATATCCGCTGCATGATTTTAAAACCGACCTTTTCTTCCAGATCAAATTTTGCAGGATGATCACGATATACGAGACGTTCGTACACCTCCCACACTTCCTTTCCATCCAACAGTCCCTCACAAGGCACAACCCCAAAATCTTCCAGAAATTGAAGTTCCCGGTCAGAAAACAGACGCTCTTTAACACCTTCTGTCATCGAATCCACTTCTACCGGCAACGGTATAGGGACAAAAACAGTTTCATTCTGCTGCTCGATTACCTGAAAATTACGATCTACCTGTTGAAAATCCAACCCTTCGACAAATCTCAAAAATCCCGAACGGAAATTCTGCACATAAGTCTGTTCGTTCATCCAATTTATCTTCTCAAAAACCAATTCATACAAACATCCGAAATCTTTTTCACGAAGAATACGTTCATATTCACCGACAGAAATTTGTTCCCGGACCATCTGATATCTTTTATCTTTTCCATACAAGACACTTGCATTATCCAGTCGGAACAAATAGACTTCACAGCCCACTTTACAGGCATTCCGGTTTACCCTCCCGGCCAACTGTTCATCACTGTCGATCAAGGATATATTTTTAAATCCTAAATCCATATCGATATCGACCCCAGCTTCAACAACCTGTGTCGTGATTAGCAATATATTTTTCTTCCGGCTGAGCGGATTTTTCAGCTCATTGATAATTTCCCGCCTCCGGGGTTCCAGAATTGTCCCGGAGAGAAGGAATACCTCGTCAAAAAAGGGCTCCTTTTCTTGTATGAAAGCATAAAATTCCGCGGCAGATTTTTTAGTGATAAACTCTATTATGGTATGAACCGTCCCGTTCTTCCCCGGTTTATCCCGATATTCCACTGATTTCCCAAGAACAAAATCCGCTAAATCGTTCATATCGATCTCTTCCTGGAACAACTCAAACCTGAACTCCACTCTCCCGGCAAAATTTGGATTCTGCATATAAGATTTTGCCTGAGGCAACAAATCCACAAATCCGGTTCTTTCCTTCAAAGGAATTCTCAGTTTACCGATCTTAGGTAAAGTCGCGGACATCAGAATAAAACGAACCTGAAAAAAGCGGGCATAATGTTCAATCAAATAATACATTTTATCCCACAAAAGCGGATTATAGGTCTGCAATTCATCGATAACCACCACCGCATTCGCCAGGCGGTGGAGTAAATAATTCGCTTCCTTCCGGTTTGTTTTCAACATATCGAAGAACTTCACATGCGACATAACGCACACAGGAAAAAGGGCAAACAAACGATCGATATAATCCTGCTTTTTATCCGCATACAGTCCATCCTCTCTTTCCTCCGTTTTTTCATTAAATCCGGCTTTGGAATGTAACTCCGCCAGTTCCGTAGAAGTCAAGCCCAAAGCATTTTTCAGTGTCTGATTTGTCTGGGTAATCAGAGTCGTATAGGGAAATACATAAAATACTTTCTGAATCTCAGGATGGACGGCCATTAATTCAGTCACCGCCAGCATGGATAAATTTGTCTTTCCCCCTCCCGTCGGAGCCTCAATATAAAACAAACGATCATCAGAATGTTCACGAACGGTCCGGATGACTTCCACAGCCATTCCGGTTCGCAGCCGATTCAAGTGATCACCGGATTTTTCCTGCGGATACTCAAAAACAAATTTATCCAATTGTTCATATATCCCCCGGTTATGCTTGTAATTTCGCAGATGCCCGATCATTTCCTCTACCCGGTGACGGTCTTCAAAAATTCCGGCCTCTTTCACCTGTCTCCCAGTCATATATGCATGAGTCGCCAGATAATCGGCAGCCGTCAGAACAGAAGAATTCAATTTAATCAGCGCATACAAAGCAAAAGAAGCTTCCCGTTGCGCATCCGTTTCCTTTCGGATAGCAACAATATGCTCGAATACAGCTTCGACACAAGTAAAATCCCCTTCATATCCCCAAACCGTCAGATAAGTATGCAATTCTTCATATCCCCCGGCAAATGAATTAAAAAACTCCTCCTCATCGGCACATCCCAAACCGCCGCTATGATGCTGCCGGATAACATAGGCAAAGAAAAAAGCATAGACAAACAGCATCTTTTTTTCTTCCTCCGTCAGGCACGGATCTTGCCACACACGGTCCAATTCAAAAGCCAGAAACAGCCAGGCGCTCAAAAACGAATGTCCATAGGCAGGTACCAATATTTCCGTCTTCCGATGTTTAAACAACCGATTCAACATCCTGGAATATTGAAAATTATCGTTTACCTTACCTGTATCATGAAAAACAAACACCGCCATAAACATCCGTTTCAACTCTTCCTGCACATTCTCCGAGTATTTTCCGGCAATCCCCGGAATCAAACGATCGACGACCTTCTCCAAACCGTCCTTGCCGATCAGCCAACAAGCCCTTTCAACCACTTTGGCCGTATGTTCCTGCAAAGATTCGGCAGATTTTCCGGGACAAATATGTGCCAGATAAGAATCATTTTTCAACCTGCCGAACAATGACTCCATCTGGCCCTGAATTATTTCTTTACAGTCTTTCATATTCAAAACAATTGAACAATCTTTCCTTCCTCTTCCAGCTGATACAAATTTACCATCTGCGTGGCAGCCTGTAAGGTCCAATCCGTAAAAGCGAAGTCGGCCAATTCATATTGCATCAGAACCGGATGAAAACCAACAGGCAAACGTTCGAAATACACAAAACTACCTCGATTCACTATGCCTTTCAGCGAAAACGAAAAACTGGCCTTTACCTGCTGTCCTTTCAATACTCCTTCTTTGATAAACAAGGATGAAACCCGAAAATCAGTTTCCGGTACAAAAGTTTTAAAAGCATATTCCCGGAACGAATCTCCGAACCAGGCCGGATATTCATTTTTACCCAAATAGGGAATATACTCGGCCCATCCTTCCCGGATATACTCGTACAACTTCCGGTGATCCGGATGCTCTTCCGACAACAAAAGATAGCAGCGATAGGCCGGACGAATCAGCATACTCTCTTCAACCAGCAGGTTACCATCCTGATTAGCATATCCGACCGTATTCGTATACTTGACTATCGTTTTCTGAAAATTCCCTTTCTCATGTCTCCCCTCCAAAGGTTCTATTCCCACCGGGAGGGCAGCCAACCGCTGGTAATATTCCGGCCATTCTCCTTTTTTCCGATAACCCCGCAAACCGATAATAGCCCCCAATATGCCTAACAGGGCGGGCTTATGTAACATATTATAGGTCAGCAACACCCCATCATTGTAATCGGGCTTTTTGAAGAAACCGAAATCAGCCTGTATATCAAATGAAATCAGTCGTTGATTATTCATAACCCGTTCAATTCAAGTTCGACCGTTCCTTCCGGCAGATGAATCACTTTTGTAATTCCCTTATTGTAAAACAATTCAATTTTTGAGATCTCATTTTTGATTTTTTCTTTGGACAATAAGGTACTCACTTTCGCAAAATCAATTTCCCGTTCTGCATTTACCTCTATCAAATCCACGAAAGAGGGTAATACCAGCTTCGACTCTTCTTTCAATTCCACCCACAACAAGGCCTCATTCTCCGTTCCTGCCTTGGAAGAGGAATCATAATATGTCACTCCGCAACGTAAAGCTTCTTTCAATTTGGCAATATCCTCCCCCGTTAATCTTCCATTATCGACAAATTCAGTCAGTTCGTCTAAATTACCGGGATTGACTGAAAAATGATGTACGTAATGGCCTTCCTGTAATTTAAATTGGGTTCCTAAAGTCGTTTGCATCGAATCCGTACTATTATCATTGGAGTTCCGGAAAGGCGAAGCAATCTGCTCTGAATAGATAATCCCTTCCACATATCGGTTCACCCCATGCGTCGGTTGTACAACACCATGAATAGACAAATTGGCCGTTTTACTGGCAAAAGTTCCGCCAAATAACCGTACATCCAGACAGCTCAACAAATTTCCCAGAATCACTTTACGCGCCTTGACCGCCTCTTTCTTATCCGCTTTCGGATAATCGCCGAAGAAACGGGCATAATTCTGGTCTAAATCCCGGGGCTGCATATCTCCATTCAGGCTTTTAAAATAAAATACCTTGTCTTCCGGATAATTTTTATCTATATAATTCCGAACGGTATATTTCAATGCTTTATCTGTTGCATATACCGACCCATCGGGCAAAGTACGGGGCTGATGTGAAAAGTCCGCATTATAATTGGAATTGACAGATTTGATTACCACACAACCAAACACTCTGTTTTTAAATGTATTACTCATAATGTTTTATTTTAAGTTAGTTTTCTTCATTTGTTTCTTCTGATTTATTAACGCTAAAAAGCAGATTATCCGAAAAAATCCCGGCCAGCATCATGGGCAGGTAGTCCCGCATATTCGCTTGGGTCTGATAGGCCATAACCGATGCAAACGGATGACGGAAATTGCCTGAAAAATTCTCATGCTTATAGGTATCGAAAAGCCGGGCAATCGCTTTATTCAATTCAGAGGCGTGCACCTGCTGCAAAAAAGGCTCCAGCCGTTTATAACTTTTGTCTGCCGTCTTACTCTTATGTAATAAATAGTAAATCACCTGTCCGGCTGCAAAAGCATATTGTTCGTCGTTTTCCAATATAGCCTCACCTTGCGATAAGGCAACCATAAACACTCTCTGTTCTTCCAATTTACTTGCCATAGTATCTGTATTTTTAAATTGTAAATCAAAACGTTCAGCCAAACTGAACCAAATGTTCATTTTAGACAAAATCCCCCAGCGTTGGGTATGCTGGTTTCCTTTTAATTCATCCAAACGGATATCCTCCAAAATACCGGTCAATAAAATATGATCGAACATAGGACGGGTAACAGCCTGTAATCTGGATTTATAGATATAATCATAAAAAGCTTGCCGATACTTCAATACCAATAAATAGTTATTTTCCGATTTACAGTATTTCGGTTCTAATTCATCGAAATATTTACGTTGTGTATCTCCGGCTTTCGTTCGTGTAATCAACGAGTTATTAAATATTTCGCATAACACTTTTTCCTCCAACTCAAATACATGGCTTATTTTCTCCGTAAAACCGATCTGAAAATGATCTTTTACCATCCAACCTTCTTTATCCCCACTCTGCAAACGATAGCGGAAACGGGAAACAAAATCGAAATCACAAACCGTATCGCCATAGTAATACAATAAATAATAATCACCGATATCGTCCTGATGATTTTTATAAAGCTCCCGTATGATCTCCTGATAACCGATCCTCTTGCCATCCGCCAAATACCGGGAGAAAACCGCAAGCATTTCGGTCTGCAACTCTTCCCGGTAAACAAACAACGGCAAAGGACGGGGTAAAACATTCCGGCGCATGATTTCCTGAAAATCATGGAGATTTCCAGCCATCTCTCCGGTAATCCGCCCGGCAATATCGAAAACAGCCGACTGATGGGATAAAAAAGGCTTTTTAGTTGGAAATCCATTCAGGAAATCGCTGGTCCCATAGAGTTGATTTTCTACCGAAATATTGTATTCATTGGTATTGAATAATTTGTCCGACAAATATTTTTCATGAACCCGGCGATATTTTTCCATCTCCTCCTCCAAATAAAGAATAATGTACTCCTTATCCTTGACTTCATCAACCTCTGACTGAAAACAGGCAAATAAAGCATTCAGTTTCTCTTTGGAGTTGATAAAATGCTGAAAAACCCTTATTCTTTCTTTCTCGCTATCCTCTTCGACGTAGGATAAAGCATTAGCAAAATAAGTATCGATACGGTCGTAGATTTTAGTCTTATCTTTCGCATATTTTCCTCCTCCTTCCAGAGATTCCCGTTTCAAGGCAATGCAATAAGGAGAACAGGAATGCAGCCCCTTAGCCGGAAGATCGAAACATTTATTGGTATTCACACACCATCCCACCTGAGCCAGCTCAGCACAATGCTGTAAAAAAGGATAATCGAATTCTGTCGCTTTCCGGGTCAGACAAACCCGGCAGACAGACTGTTCGTCCATAAAATGAGTTCCCTCCTTTTCCTGGATTTTCAGCAAAACATGCAGTCCTTCTTTAGGCTTCAGCCCCGCCTGCTTTAACTCAGCAGGCAAACTATTCATAAAGTTATTAATTTCCTGAAGCATATTATTGTTTTATTTTCATTCTGTAAAAATCTACTTAGGTCAATTAAAATAAGTACCTACGGTATCCCGATGGACATCGGCGGGTTATTTCAATTCTATCCCACTACTATTACAAATTCACCCAAAACAACCTGGATACCCAAACAAGGAGTTAAAAGTTTTGTTTTCCCGTTTACAACAGAATAAAAACTCAAACACCACACACACTAAACTTATTATCACTGTTTCAACACTTCCACACAACCGAATCCCTGGCTGTTCAATCGTCCGAAACCACCTTCGTAACCCAAACGCAATAATTCCGGCTGTCCTTCCAGCTCAAAGCGGAAAGTATATCCTTTCATTCTGGTTTCCTCCGGAGTACCTACCTTCAGCACAATTGTTTTAGGCTTGGGCTCAGACAACAAATGCAAGCGGGTCAGAGGCCAGGACGGATCGGGTTCCTGTCCATAAAACACCCTGTATTTATCCAGCAGATTCAAATGCAACAATTCTGCAAACTTCGGATTCCCCGGTGAAAGATGTATCGCTTTCCGGGTTTCCGGTAATTGCTCTTCAATAAACATAGGCGATAGAGTTTTAAAAAACATCCGGGAAGTGAATTCCGGCTCAGCCTGCCGCTCTAAGTTAAAGACTTCAAAGCGGACCCTCGATTTCCGGTCACCAACCTCCAATTGCCTGTTCTTAAACAGACCCATTACAAAAGCATCAATTGCTTCTATCGGATAGAACGACACAATCAACTGGGCCGTATCCGCCAAAACAAAAATCCGATCCCCCTCGATTCTGAAACACGGAAAATAGAAATTCGAAAAGGTAAATAATTTAAATACTTTCTTTTCCTTACAATATCCTTTATCATGTAGCCAGGCAGTAAAAACCGGATTACCTTCATTCAATACCTTGTACAAACAACTTGACAATTCATACATATAATTACAAGGTAAAACGGTTCCTTCCACAATTTTAAGTACCAATTTCAAACGCATAATAATAATTTATATTTATGCCTTAAATATAATAAATAATTGCAGTAACAAACAACTATATCGAACAAAAATTATCAGAAAATGTATTCGAATCCTCATTTGTGACAGACATGTATAACCGGAATACCGGACTCTTTCACTACGATCTTCATGCTGTCGTAAATCAGAATCTGGTACTGATAACTCCATACGTTTTTTCATTAACTGCAAGGTTAGATTGAATGTCTGAAGACCACAAAGGATCATCCCCAAAACATGATAGAGTTGTAGACTTATACTTCCAGACTCTGCACATAGAAAACATATCGCACGCCCCCTCTTTTCCGGAGTGGAAATACATACCGTTCGCCCCAAAGGGCGGGAATATTCAATCCCGTACAAGTAAATTTCGGTTCCCTTACCGTTGCCAGTCTGTTCTTGCGTTATCCCCTAACATAAATCCAATTTTATGCCCCCCAATTATATCTTCTCTACAAGATAATTTCTTTCTGCCTTCATATCCTGAAATCTAGAAGACAAAACTACCCGGATACCCCGATTATCTGTATCGTCTACACACATAAATCTCCCGGTTATCGATTAACCACTGCTCTGTTTTTTCCAAATATACAAAGCAGTGTTTAATCGATAACCGGGGAAAAATCCCGGTCTAAAAGGCTCTGGGGTAGCGGATATTATAAATCGTTTTTATATATTTTGCCGTCTTTCATGATCAACAGCATATTCTTGCCAGGATCGGTCAGCACTTTTATATCTTCGAGTGCATTTCCATCCACCACAATCAGATCGGCCAGAGCCCCCTCTTCGATCACCCCCAGTTTACCGGGATAAGGATTACGGCGGCCGGACAGAGCCAACAGTTCGGCATTATCGTGAGTGATCATCTTCAGGATTTCAAAGTTGGAAAACCAGCGGGTCATCTTTTCGATATTCAGGTTTTGATTCCGTGCATTGGCCGGACTGAAAAGCAAGTCGGTACCCCATGCCAGCTTCACCCCGTATTTCTTCGCCAGCTGATAGGCCCGGTCGGTGCCTTGTACCACCAGTTCGTGTTTCGCCTGCTGTACAGGATTGGTATAATGATTATTTCCTTCTCCGATAAAGGGTTGCATCGACAACCACACGCCTTTCTCTGCAATCAGTTTCATCGTCGGTTCATCGATCAGTTGACCGTGTTCGATACTTTTCACCCCAGCCCGGATAGCCCGGCGGATCGCCTCCGGCACATAGACATGCACCATCACATAAGTACCCGCATCCTCGGCGGCCATTACCGCCGCATGCAGTTCATCTTCGAAATACTGCACATCTTCCAGCTGGTCATACAACGAAGAGACCCCTCCGCCTGCCATCAGCTTGATCTGACTCGCACCCAGACGCAGGTTATTCCGCGAAGCGACGATCACGGCATCCACCCCGTCGGCGATGATAGCAGCCCCGATTTTCTCGGTATGAGTCAGGCCGCAACAATCGAAAGGCTCAGGGATATCGTATACCATACGAAAATCGGCATGTCCGCCTGTTTCGGAAATAATCGCCCCACTAGGATAAATACGCGGTCCCGGCAGTGTTCCCTCATCGATCGCCCTTTTCAGTCCGAATACCGGTCCCCCCGCATCCCGGATCGTCGTAAAACCCCGCAAAAGAGTCTTCCCGGCTTCCTCTCCGGCTCTCAGCTGTGTATAAGAAGCATGAGCGGTCAACAAATCGACCATCGTATTAGCAGCCAGATAAGCATGCCAATGTGCATCGATCAATCCGGGCATCAGAAATTTTCCCCGCCCATCGATCACTTCTACTTCTGCTCCGGCAACAATCGGTTCGGCCGATACTTTCCGGATCGCATTGTCCTCGATCCATACATTTCCCGTGACGGTCTTTTCACTTTTCCCGTCGAAAATCACGACATTTTGAATCAGAATTCCCTTTCCCATAGTCAGTAACGGCAATAAAGCCCATAAAATAAATACGTACAACTTCAACATAATCCAATATACAAGTTTACAAATGAACGATCTCATCGAATTTATTGTACGTAATCATCCCAGAAAAGTTTATTTCCACCTACTCTCACCCAGTAACTACCACTTCGGGCCGATATCCCCCCACTCTCCACGACACCGGTGATCTTTTTCCGATGCGGGACCGATGTCCCGGAAACGAACATCCAGAACCAGATTATGTTTTCTGTCACCACCGGTCCGTCTTTCCCTTTTGCCAGCCGGAGCATAATTTCCGTAGCCCCTAATTTTCTTATTTCCTGCTCGACCCAGAGCAACAGGAAATACCTCCACCGGTACAGGAAAATTTGTTCCCAACCGTCCAATCAACCTAGTGTTGTCGACAATAATAAATACAAAAAATATCATTAACAAACTCAGATAAATTAAATAGAAACAAAAATAGAGCGGCCGGCTTTCAAAAAGCCTTTCAAGAGAAAATAATTGAAATCAACAAATTTATTTGGCGAATAATAAAAAATAAACTATTTTTGTCATCGCTATCAAGTACTGTTTCAAACAGTTCCTTGCAATAAAAAATGGACGTTTAAATAGTTAGATGTAAAAAGGGATAGGTCACAAAACCAAAATACTTTATTGACTGAATAAGAGTTACTTAATAATGTTAAAAAAAAGGAAATATTTGTTTGTTTTGAGAAGAAAATAAACGTCGATTAAATTAGCCGGTAACGGACTTTTCGATAAATAAATTTCCTCAAAAAGTAACTTTTTCCATTTTTCTACATCATTAGTATTCAAGATCTTTGAATGTTTTGGACGTAAAAGATTCTTCCGGTGACGTCGCCGGGAATTGACCAGATATAAGAGAAACAGGCTGCATAAAAAGACAGGGTCCCGCGGAATTATCTTCTAATCAGGTGAAATCGATTCATACACTCTTTATGATATTTCACACGATAAATTCTACTTATGCATTTCTTACATACATACACACATACACACACACATGCGTAAAGCGGGACCCTTATTCCAATTAAATTCAGAGTTATAAAGTCTGTAAAGTTTATATAGTCATCGGATTCTTCGGACTTCATAAACTTTACAGACTTTATAAATTAACCTTCATCGTCCCGATAAATCGGATCACTGTAGGATATTTCCGGTAGGATCGATAGACAGATGTACTTCAGAATTTCCTTGTTCCAGATCGAAATAGTAATACGAATTGTTCGGCGTCTCATAAAAATGAATATCGTCGATGCGGTATTTTCCAAAATTCGAATGCCGGAAAGTTTCCATTACTACCGAAGGAACTTCGGCCTTGCTCACTTCCCAGGAAGTCGACAACCAATCGTTTCCCTGAAAAATCAATTCTTTAGCTTTTCCTCCATCCAGGATGTCCACTTCCAATTTACCTTTTTCATTATCCATTTCAATGATGGTAGCATCCGGATATTTTTGTTTGATCCAAATCTGGATATCCGAAGCGACAGGCATATAAGAACTCCGTTTCTCTTTAGACACTTCATTCACGGTTTTGATCAGATTGCCGTTACCGACATAATACAGGTCGGTATCCAATCCTTCTTTTTCGAGTTCGATGATATACACTGCTTCCATTCCAGCCCGTTCGATCTTGTCGATATCGTCTTTTTTCCAGGTACTGTAAACACTTTTCTCGAATTGTTCGCGGATGGCCTGTGGCAGGGAACTATACCTCAGATTACTTTCCGTCATCACCCATTTACCGGTTCCGTCGAACCAAGCCTCGTGTTCGATACCGTCTTCCCGGAATTCTGCGACATAATACCCCTGCTTTTGTTCCCACTCTACTTTATCGGACTGAGGATACTTGTTATTAAATGCCGCAACGATTTTCGCATCGGGACGATACTGGTTTTGTTGTTTACAACCGGCTATTGCAAAGCCACTGATGAATAACAAAATAAAAAGAATCAATCTGGTTTTCATATTTTTCATTTTTATGTGATCGTTTGTCTGCTGTATACGATAATCGCGGAAGGGATGTTCTAAGGAGTAATCAAACAATTCACCTTTGATTTTCGTAAGTAGTGGAGATTTCTGTAAATTTTAATCAATCACCCATTTTATGGAACATTTTGACGCAATCATTATCGGATTTGGAAAAGGGGGTAAACTACTGGCTGCTGATTTAGCTAACCGGGGACAGCAAGTAGCCATAATCGAACGTTCGGCTGCGATGTACGGAGGCTCCTGCATCAATATCGCCTGTATTCCGACCAAAGCATTGATCCATCAGGCCCAAATGATAAAGGAACTGAATCTGGCTTCTTTTGAAGAAAAGGCAGCAGCTTATCGGAAAGCTATCATAAAGAAAAACGAAATTACCACCGCTTTACGAAAATTAAATTTCGACCGGCTCAACGACCATCCGAATATAACGGTATATACAGGAGTCGCCTCATTCCGCTCATCCCGTAAAATAGAGGTAACCACCGAAACAGACCGTCTGGAGATCGAGGGGAAACGGATCTTTATCGATACCGGAGCTCTTCCGGTGATCCCGCCGATATCAGGTATCCGGGAAAGCCGACGGGTATATACCAGTACCTCACTCCTGGAACTGGACCTGCTACCGGAAACCCTGGTCATCATCGGAGGAGGATACATCGGGTTGGAATTCGCTTCTATGTTTGCGGCTTTCGGAAGTAAGGTAATCGTATTGGAAAACACAACGGAATTTTTATCCCGCGAAGACAGAACCATTGCCGAAGCTGTACGGAAAGTAATGGAAAACCAAGGAATAGAATTTCATTTCAGTATAGAAATGCAATCGATCCAGGATACCGACGAAGAGACCGTAGTGACCTATCGGGATACGACCGATAAAACCGAACACAGCCTCTTTGCCAACGCTGTTCTGGTAGCGACAGGCCGTCAGCCCAACACCGAAAGCCTCGATCCGGGAGTGGCCGGAATACATTTAAACGAACATGGAGCGATCATCGTAAACGAATATCTGCAAACAACCGCATCGGATATCTGGGCGTTGGGAGATGTCAGCGGAGGGAAACAATTCACCTATATTTCCCAGGACGATTACAGGATTATCCGGGATCAACTGTTCGGTAAAGGCAGCCGGACCATTGTCGACCGGGAACCTGTCGTATATACGGTATTTATCGATCCACCTCTATCCCGCATCGGTTTGACAGAACAAGAAGCCATCGCCAAAGGATACGAAGTGATGACCAAAACCATTCCGGTCGAGGCCATCCCCCGAGCGCGGGTATCAGGTAATACCAACGGGGTATTGAAATCTGTCGTAAATGCCAAAAACGGAAAAATTCTGGGATGTACCCTGTTTTGTATCGATTCGGGCGAAGTGATCAACAATGTGGCCCTGGTCATGAAAGCCGGACTAGACTATTCGTCGCTCCGGGATCAGATCTATACGCATCCTTCTATGAGTGAGGCCTTGAACGATCTTTTCAGCTTTTAACCCGCAAAGGGGCTTTGGTAGTATCGTTTATAATGTGCAAATTTGTCCTTTACAAATAAGCTGAACGAATTATGAACTATCTCGCCCACATTTTCCTTTCGGGTAATGACCGTTGTATTCAGATCGGTAATTTTATCGGGGATGGGGTCAAAGGGGACGGGTATAAACAATATCCCCGGAAATTCCAGCAAGGAATTTTGTTACACCGCGAAATCGATGCTTTCTCGGACCGGCATCCGTTGGTCCGGGAAGCCGTAGGGATAGGCCGGGAAACTTTCGGGCGTTATTCGGCTGTAGTGAACGACATCTTGTTCGATTATTTCCTGGCCAGCCGGTTTCAGGACTATGCCGGTCTTCCCCTCAAACGGTTCAGCCGGAGGTTTTATACCGCCTTAGCCTGGAACTACCGCCACCTGCCGGAACGTTTTCAGGGGTTCATATGGCATTTCATCCTGACTGACCGATTGTGCCGTTATGCCTCCCTAACGGGAATCCAGCAATCCCTGGAAATCATGACCCGCTACCGGGGATTGCAGATCGATCCTGCCCAAACGCCGCTATTTATGCAGGAGCACGGAGAACGATTACAAAAAATATTCCGGGAGTTTTTCCCGGAATTACACGAAAGATGCAAACAATCGATTTATCTAAAGTCGTAATCCCCCAAATTAATTACCTGCAAACTTTGCCGGATACAAATACCAATCTTTATCCTCTTTTCCTCGGTAAGCAGCCCGACTCTTGCATTTCGGATAAACGGTATCGATATGAATTCTTTCGGCCTGATAATTGAATTTCATCATATCCTTATTCATTCCCGCATCCAGATGGAAAGCAAACGGAGCTTTTTATGGTACTTTTTATTAGGCTTATCCCCAATTTACCTTCTAAGTAAAACCAATATCAACTGGTTTGAATATCTGAATCTTTCTTGTGTGACAGAATAAATAAAAACCGCTAATCTGTCTGCAAAGTTTTTCAGATAGATTAGCGGTTTACAAATTGGGTTAGCGAATTCTTTCAGAATTTTGACCGGCGAATCTGCGGCTCTGATCCATTCGTACCGATCATTCTAATTTTGTCGATTCCTTTTACGCCTATCCATTCTTGAAAGGAACACCGGTCCCATTGGGGACCAGCTCCTTCTTTTCTCTAAAAGAGATTATCTGGAGTGATTAAATCCTCTGGGCTTTTGTGGTTCTCTCTTATTCCACAAAATAGCGCTATTAGTCGGTTCCTGCAATTGATTCAACTGGGCAATATTGGTTTTAATATCTTTCACCAATAGATCGGCCAGGTCTTTACCGGTTCCCTGCCGTACAACGACACGCATGATCACGACATCTTCCATATTCTTCGGCATGGTATAAGCCGGTACCTGCCATCCCTGGGCATGCAAAGCATCCGAAAGGTCATATAACGTCCATTTCCGGGAAGAATCATTTTTCAGTTTCCAGATAAACAACGGATTAGGCATATCGTCACTGAAAAATTCAAAGATCCCCATCTCTTTTAACTGTTGTTTCAGATAGAGACATACATCGATACAATTCTGCTGGATCTGCCGGTAACCTTCCATACCTAAACGCAGGAACTGGTAGTATTGTGCCAATACCTGATTGCCCGGACGGGAGAAGTTAATAGAAATACTCGGAATGTTGGCTCCCAGATAGTTCACGGCAAAGTTCATCTCTTCGGGCAGATATTGTTTATCTTTCCAAACCACCCAACCGACACCCGGATATACCAATCCGAACTTATGGCCGGAAACACTGATAGATAACACCCATTTCAAACGGAAATCCCAAACGGTATCCGGATCGATAAACGGATGGATAAAACCACCGGTAGCAGCATCCACATGAATACATATTTCCCATCCTTTTTCTGCGTTCAGTTTATCCAGGGCATCGTTGATCTCTTTTACATTATCATTCAATCCGGTGATCGTAACCCCCTGAATCGGAACGACACAAATGGTATTTTCATCACACATACCGACCACATCCTGCGGATCCATGGTAATTTTTTCCATCGTCACGGGAACCATTCTCATTTCAACGTCCCAATAGATGGCAAATTTTTCCCAAACGACCTGCATACAGGTGGAAATGATAAAATTAGGTTTATTGGTAGGCAAACCTTTGGCACGACGACGTTTTTGCCAGCGTTTCAGGGCAGCAATACCTCCCAGCATACAAGCTTCGGATGAACCGACGGTACTGGTACCGGTGCAATAGGGAGGTTCGGGTGAATGCCACAATTTAGCGATAATGTTCACACAACGTCTTTCTATCTCGGCAGTTTGCGGATACTCGGTTTTATCGATCATGTTTTTGTCCATATTTTCGGTCATCACCCGGCGGGCATAGTCGTCCATCCAAGTGGTAACGAAAGTGGCCAGATTCAATCGGGCATTTCCATCCATCATCGCTTCATCGTGTACCAACTGATAAGCCACCTCTCCCGGCATAGAGGTTTTAGGCATTTCAAACTTAGGAGCTACACGGGCTTCTTCAGGTGTTCCGAAAATTGGAGTGTTTGGATTTTCTGTTTTCATAATAATAAAGTTAAATTATTGTAACGTAATAATAATGAGCTTTTTGCATTCACTCGTCAATAACTACGCCCACCGTCGTTTTTTAGTTTCGACTTCTCACAATATTTAACTTTATACTTTTTACTTTCTACCTTTTACCTCTTTTTTGTAACCTTCTTTTCCCTATTCAGTATACATACACAGAGAACGCACCTCGAGCCCCCTCAACGGTGGAATTATGGACGAAATTAAACACGACCGTGCTGAAGCACATTCCACCCGGACCTGAGATGCGTTTTCTCATCAATCTAGAACAAGATGGAAGAGAATTTTTTATACTATATAGAACATAGTATCCGAATCCATTGGGAAGAACCGGCCTTAACCGACTACCAGGGCCAAACCCATACCTTCGGAGATGTAGCCCACCATATTGCCCGTTTGCACCTGTTATTCGAAGAAAGCGGAATCCGCCGGGGAGATAAAATCGCTCTTTGCAGCCGGAATCAGATCAACTGGGGAATCGCTTTTCTGGCAATCCTTTCGTATGGAGCAGTAGCAGTACCTATTTTACACGAATTCAAAGCCGACAATATCCGCCATATCGTCAACCATTCGGAAGCCCGGATTCTATTTGCCGGTACTCCCATCTGGGAAGAACTGCAAAAAGAAGAAATGCCGAAACCGGAAACCGTCATCAAGATGGAGGACTATTCTCTTTTCTATAATACCAATCCGGCACTGGCAAAAGCTCACGGACATTGGGAAGAGTTATTCAGGCAAAAATACCCCGCCGCCCTGCGTCCGGAAGATATCCATTACGAGCCGGATCAACCTGACCAGCTGGCCATGATCAATTATACTTCCGGTACAACCAGCGCTTCGAAAGGAGTGATGTTGTCTTACCGCAGTATGTGGTCGAACCTGAAGTATGCCCTGGACAAAATGGGCTACAATCCGGGCGAACGGCTGGTCTCCATACTGACCATGGCTCATATGTACGGTCTGGCCTTCGAACTGATCTATCCCTTTGCCAGTGGTACACACGTTTATTTTATCTCCAAAACTCCGGCCCCGAAAATCATTAACGAAATATTTTCGGCTGTCCGTCCCAACCTGATCGTTGCCGTACCCTTGATTATCGAGAAAATCATCAAACACCGGGTACTGCCACAACTGGAAAAATTTCATATCAAGCTATTCCTGAAAATCCCCTATCTGAACCGCAGATTAAGGCTGTCGATCCGGGATAAAATCGTCAATGCTTTCGGGGGACGTTTCAAACTGATCGCTATCGGAGGCGCAGCATTAAATTTCGAAGTAGAGAAATTCCTTTCTTCCGTACAATTTCCTTACACCGTCGGTTACGGTATGACCGAATGCGGTCCGGCCATTTCTTATGACGACTGGCACACCTTCAAAGCCGGTTCGTGCGGTAAAGCTGTCGACCGGATGGAAATTGCCATCAACTCCTCCGACCCCGAAAATATCGTCGGAGAAATATTAGTGCGGGGAGCGAATGTCATGGACGGCTATTATAAAAACCACGAAGCCACTTCGTCCGCTATCGACGAAGACGGCTGGTTGCATACCGGCGACCTGGGAATTATCGACAGTGAGGGTTATCTCTTTATCAAAGGCAGAAGTAAGAACATGATCCTGGGTCCCAGCGGACAAAATATTTATCCCGAAGAAATCGAGGACCGGCTGAATGCCCTACCCTATGTTTCCGAATCGCTGGTCATTGAAAAGGACGGTAAATTAATCGCCCTCGTCTATCCGGATTATGAAGTAGTGAAAAAAGAAAAGATCAGCCCTGAGCAGCTTAAAACTAAAATGGACGAAAACCGTAAACTCCTCAACCATATGCTGCCGATGTACAGCCAGGTTGCCCGTTTAAAAATCCAGGAAACCGAATTCGAGAAAACGCCAAAACGAAGTATAAAACGTTATCTGTATCAATAAAATAGAAAAATACGGACTCATTTTTTTCTTCCAACGTTTCCGGTTTAATACCTAAACTTCTATCTTTGCTCAAATAAACCCATGATTATGGAAGAAAATTTTATAAAATATATTGAACAGAGCATTAAAGATCATTGGGATCTGCCTGCCTTGACCGACTTTAAGGGAGCTACCAGTTCTTACAAAGATGTAGCCCGTAAAATCGAGAAATTACACCTTCTTTTCGAACATTGCGGAATCCGTAAAGGGGATAAGATCGCTCTTTGCAGCCGGAATACCAGCAGTTGGGGTATCGCTTTTCTGGCCACACTTTCTTACGGAGCTGTAGCTGTACCCATACTCAACGAGTTTAAACCCGATAATGTCCATCACATCGTGAACCATTCGGAAGCCCGTTTGCTCTTTGCCGGAGATGTGGTCTGGGAAAATCTCGACGAATCGGCTATGCCCGACCTCGACGGCGTACTCCGGATCGAAGATTACTCGCTCCGCACCTCGAATAGTAAGCAACTGACCGAAGCCAGAGCCAGATTAAACGAACTGTTCGGAAAAAAATTCCCCGATCGTTTCCGTGCCGAAGATGTTCATTACGAATACGATACGCCCGACCAGCTGGCCGTGATCAATTATACCTCGGGCACTACCAGTTCTTCCAAAGGAGTGATGCTGCCTTACCGTAGCTTGTGGACCAACCTGCAATTTGCCATCGATACCTACGGGATCAATCCGGGTGAACAAATCGTATGTATGCTCCCGATGGCTCATATGTACGGCCTGGCTTTTGAATTTATTTACCAATTTGTCAACGGGACCCACATCCATTTTTTATCCCGTACCCCGTCACCGAAAATCATAGCAGATGCTTTCGCCACGGTAAAGCCCGATCTGATCATTACGGTTCCCCTGGTTATTGAAAAGATCATCAAGAAGAAAGTTTTCCCGACCATCGAGAAACCGCATATGAAATTACTGATGAACATACCGATCATCAACGATAAAATCAGGGAAAGCATCCGGCAAAAGGTCATCGACGCCTTCGGAGGAAAATTCAAAGAATTAATCATCGGAGGAGCAGCCCTGAACAAGGAAGTAGAGCTCTTTCTCCGCTCGATTCGTTTTCCTTACACGGTGGGATACGGCATGACCGAATGTGGTCCTCTGCTCACTTACGACAACTGGAAAACTTTCCGTCAGAGCTCCTGTGGCAAGGCAGTGCCTCGTGTCGAACTTCGGATCGACTCCGGCGATCCCCAACATATCGTAGGGGAAATCCTGGCTAAAGGGATTTGTGTGATGACCGGTTACTACAAAAATCCGGAAGCTACGGCTGCCGCCATCGACCGGGACGGCTGGCTACATACCGGAGATATGGGAATCATCGACCAAGACGGCTACCTGTTTATCAAAGGACGATGTAAAAACATGATCCTCAGCTCAAACGGTCAGAACATTTATCCTGAAGAAATCGAGGATAAACTCAACAACATGCCCTATATCAGCGAATCCATCGTTATCGAAAAAGAAGGAAAACTCGTAGCCCTGATCTACCCCGATTTCGATCTGGTAAACGAAGAAAAAATTACCGATGAGAAACTGGACGAACTGATGACCGCCAACCTGAAAGAAATCAACCAACAGCTCCCGGCTTACAGCCAGCTGAATACTTACAAGCTCTATAACGAAGAGTTCGAGAAAACCCCGAAACGGAGTATTAAACGATTTTTGTATCAGTAAAAGCAAGATAAATTTTCAATTTTTCGTACCTTCGTAGGCTGAAAAATTGTAAAGATGAAAAAAATAAAACATAAACCTGTTTCCTCCAAAACGGAGAAAAAACAGGTTTCTTTGCTACCGGAATTTTTAAAAGAACAACGGACACGTATCCTTCTGGGAATTGCGTTGGCTTTGGTATCGTTGTATATTCTCTTCGCCCTGATCGGTTTCTTCTTTTCGGGAGGTATCGATCAAAGTCTGGTCGATGGTCCCTGGGGGAAAATCATTACCAATCCGGAAATCGAAGTCAGTAATCCTGCCGGAAAGATCGGAGCCTGGATTTCGGACCTATTGATCAACCGGTGGTTCGGTATATCTTCTTTCATTCTTTGCTATCTTTTATTATTATGCAGTTTCCGTCTGGGGAGTATCAAAGTAAAAAACTTCAGCCGCAGGTTATTCATCGGTATGTGTATTATTCTTTGGATCTCTTTATTCCTGGGTTTTCTCTCGGAGAGTATTTCCAATCTTTTCGAAGTCGGCACAGGCTACCTATTCCCGGGGGGAGGCCATGGACATTTTGTCAGCGTCTGGTTGAACTCATTGGTAGGACGTATCGGGACTATGCTGATTCTGATCCTCACTTTTATCGCCATTCTGTTTTTCGGATTCGAACGGACTTTCTATAAATGTGTCGATTATATCAAAGAACAAATCCGCCGTCACCAGGAAAAGGCACTGGCCGCACTAGCCGAACGGGAAGCCCGTGCTGCAGCTGCCCGTGAAGAAGCACAACGGCAAGCCGACGCACAACAAGATCCCGAAGACGAAGATACAACAAGCGATTCCGACAAGGAGAACGCAGACGAAGAACAAGAGGATTTTCCCCACGACAACGACGGTACGTTCCAACCGGAGGATACCGATTTTTCCAGTCAACCGGAGCGTTTGTTAGCACCGAAAGAAACAACGGATCAAAATCCGGAAGCAATCACCTTGCAACAAGGTTTCAACCGCATGTCCGCTTCTATCAACGATTTCGAATTCAGCCAGGAACTATCGGATTTATCGGATGACCGAGCAAAATCGTCTACCGATGATGAAGAAGAAGGAGATACCGACTTACCGGCCGGAAACGATCAGGACATCACCTTGACCATCAGCAATAAGGATCAGGAAGAAACCGTCGATCAGAACCAGCCGACCGAAGATTACGATCCGACCCTCGACCTGTCCAATTACCAATATCCCGGTTTAGAACTCCTCGAAGAGCATTCCTCCGGTAATCCGAAAGTCACCCAGGAAGAATTGGATGCCAACAAAAACAGGATTGTAGAAACGTTGCGTAATTACAAAATCGAAATCACCAAGATCAAAGCAACCATCGGTCCGACCGTCACCTTGTATGAGATCGTACCGGCTCCGGGTGTCAAGATTTCCAAAATCAAAAACCTTGAGGACGACATAGCGCTTAGCCTTTCTGCTTTGGGCATCCGGATCATCGCCCCTATTCCCGGAGCAGGAACGATCGGTATCGAAGTGCCGAACCAAAATCCGGAGGTAGTCTCCATGCGCGGTATCATCGCTTCCAAGAAATTCCAGGAATCCAAATACGCTTTGCCGGTAGCTTTGGGCAGAACCATCTCTAACGAGACGTATACTTTCGATCTGACAAAGATGCCCCACCTTTTGGTTGCCGGAGCTACCGGACAAGGTAAATCGGTCGGATTGAATGCGATCATCACTTCACTGCTTTACAAGAAACACCCGTCCCAACTGAAGTTTGTGATGGTCGATCCTAAAAAAGTAGAGCTCAGTATCTATTCTATCATAGAAAAACATTTCCTGGCCAAATTGCCGGATGAAGAAGAAGCGATCATCACCGAGACCGCTAAAGTAGTCAATACGCTCAACTCCCTGTGTATTGAAATGGACAGCCGTTACGACCTGCTCAAAATGGCACAGGTAAGAAACATTAAAGAATATAATGAAAAATTCATCAAAAGACAACTGAACCCCAATAATGGACATAAATACCTTCCCTATATCGTGGTGGTTGTGGATGAATTCGCCGACCTGATCATGACTGCCGGTAAGGAAGTAGAAACCCCGATCGCCCGGATCGCCCAGCTGGCACGTGCTGTAGGTATTCACATGATCATCGCTACCCAGCGGCCTTCTACGAATATCATCACCGGGGTGATCAAAGCCAACTTCCCGGCCCGAATCGCTTTTAAGGTCGCTTCCATGATCGACTCCCGGACAATCCTGGATTCACCGGGTGCCAACCAGCTGATCGGACGTGGTGATATGCTGATATCGGTAGGTAGTGAGATGACACGGGTGCAATGTGCTTTTGTGGATACTCCCGAAGTAGATGCGATCACCCACCATATTGCCAGCCAACAGTCATATCCGAGTGCTTTTGCCCTACCGGAATATGTACCTGAAAACGAAGGGAACGGCCTCAACGACATCGACCCGGGATCACGCGATCCGTTGTTCGAAGAAGCAGCCCGGCTCGTAGTCAGCACCCAACAGGGTTCCACCTCTTCCATCCAGCGGCGGTTTTCTATCGGCTACAACCGGGCCGGCCGTATCATGGACCAACTCGAGGCAGCCGGCATCGTCGGTCCCTTCGAAGGAAGCAAAGCCCGGCAAGTGTTGATATCCGACGAATATTCACTCGAGCAAATGCTAAAATGAGGCATTTGCTCTTCAACTTTTAATTTTTAATTTTTTACCGATGTTCCTAGAAAAAGTTTACTCCGGCCGAAATCAATGGTATTTCTACATTTTTTCGTTACTGATTATTTTCACTGCAACACAAATCGGCAGTCTTCCCCTGGTGGGATATATGATTATGGAAGACCCTTCCATCTTGCAAGGAGGGGATATATCGGCAGCCACAAGTACGAATACAGGGTTGGCTTTAACCTTACTCAGTTTTGCTGTAGGTTTCTTCACCATCTTATTTTGTGTTAAATATATCCATCATAAAAAAACGGCAAATATCGTAACCGGCCGGCAACGGATAGATTGGGGCAGGATTTTTTTCGGTGCTGCTGTCTGGGGTATTTTATCCCTGATCACCCTGGCCCTCCCTTTCCTTTTCGGGGATACCTCCCATCTGGTATTTCAATTCGAACCGGTTCATTTCCTGATTCTGGTCGTTATCTCGCTACTCCTTTTTCCTTTTCAGACCTCTTTTGAGGAGTTGCTTTTCCGGGGGTACCTCATGCAGTGGTCGGCCCTGCTCTTCAAATACCGCTGGGTAGCTGTCGTTATCACGGGTGTCCTGTTCGGCATCCTGCACGGCGCCAACCCCGAAGTCGAAGAATTCGGCATGTGGGTGGCCCTTCCCCAATACATCCTGATGGGATTGATCCTGGGCTTTGTAGCGGTGAAAGACGACGGCATGGAATTATCCCTGGGATTGCATATGGCCAATAATATTATAGCAGCCATCACCATAACCTCCGATTCTTCTACCCTGCAAACCCACGCCCTTTTCAAAGACCTGCATCCGACAGCTTCGCATTTCGACACGCTGACGATGCTTGTCGCCGGTGTGATCTTCATCTGGATTTGCAACCGGAAATATCACTTTTGGGGAAAGATCTGTTTATGGAAAAAGATCCAAAAGGAAAGCAACGAAATGTAAAGTGTTATTTTTTTCTTAAAACTTCGGCATTTCCGTGCTGAGACTTATTTTTAAATTTTCAATTGATTACCTTTGGCAGCATCGCAAACGTTAGATTTTTTTTATATCAATAACTATTTACAAACATGAGAAAATTTACCTGTTTCACCTTGGGCTTACTGTTAGCTTGTGCAGTGACCGTGAATGCCCAGGAACAAAAGAATGATCAGGAAGGTTACAAATTTACGGATATCAAACGCCTTCCGACAACAAGTGTTAAATCGCAGGATCGTGCCGGAACCTGTTGGTCCTGGTCGACTATTTCTTTTTTGGAATCTGAAATCATGCGTATGGGCAAAGATTCGCTCAGCCTGTCTCCGATGTATGTCGTATGGAACACCTATCATGCCAAAGGAGATAAATATGTACGGATGAACGGCCATGTAAACTTCGGACAGGGAGGCGCTTCTGCCGATGTGACCTGGGCAATCCGGAACTACGGTATTGTTCCGTTGTCTTTATACAGCGGCCTGAACTACGGCGAAGAGGTACATGTACACGGCGAATTGGATGCTATCCTGAAAGGTTATCTGGACGCTGTTGTCAGCAATCCTAACAAAAAATTAAGCACTGCGTGGTTAAGAGGTTATGACGGTATACTGAATGCTTATCTGGGCGAAAAACCGGAAAAATTCACCTGGCAAGGAAAAGAATATACTCCGATGACTTTCGCAACAGATGCCTGTGGGCTGAATATGGACGATTATGTCAGCCTGACTTCTTTCACCCACCATCCGTTCTATACTCAATTCGCTCTGGAAGTAGAAGATAACTGGATCGGCGAAATGTCATACAATCTTCCGTTGGATGAATTGATGGATGTACTCGACAAAGCGATCGACAAAGGCTACACTTTCTCCTGGGGATCAGACGTTTCTGAAATCGGTTTCACACGCGACGGCCTGGCTGTTGTTCCGGACGTGAACATCAAAGAAATGAGCGACGCTGAAATCGCGAAATGGGTGAAAATGCCGAAAACACAACAACAAGCCGAATTGCTAAAGAAACCGGGTAAAGAAAAAGAAATTACCCAGGAACTGCGTCAGCAAGAATTCGACAATAAACTGACTACCGACGACCATGGCATGCATGTAATAGGTAAAGCTGTCGATCAAATCGGAAATAAATATTTCATCGTGAAAAACTCTTGGGGTGACTATGGTAAATACAAGGGATACCTGTATGCTTCTTATCCTTTTGTAGCTTACAAGACTACTTCAGTGATGATTCACAAAGATGCTCTTCCCAAAGACCTGAAAAAGAAATTGGGTATAAAATAGACATTTGTGACATAAAAGTTTTGAAAGGCCAAGGAAGTTATGATAACTTCTTCGGCCTTTTCTATTTTACGCCTTTGAGGTTTTCGACCTTTTAACTAACTTTGCAAAGAATATAAGATTAAATCAACGACATATGAATAATGCTATCAAAATCAAAGACAACATCTACTGGATCGGCGTAAATGACAGAAGAACTCATATTTTCGAAAACTACTGGCCTCTCCCTAAAGGAGTAGCCTACAATTCGTATGTGATTGTAGACGAAAAAGTAGTCGTCATAGATACCGTCGAACGCAGCCGGATGGATGATTATCTGGATAGTCTGCAAGCTGTGCTCCAAGGCCGGAAGGTTGATTATTTGATCATCAATCATATGGAACCGGACCATACGGGAGCAATCAAAAACCTGCTCTGCCATTATCCCGACCTGACGGTAGTGGGCAACTGTAAAACTTTCCCCATGCTCCAAAATTATTACGGAGTAGATTCCAACTTGCTCGAAGTAAAGGAAGGCGATTCACTGAACATCGGTAAACGTACCCTGAATTTTTATATGGTTCCGATGTTGCACTGGCCCGAAACCATGGTTACCTATCTACCGGGCGAGAATATCGTATTCAGCGGGGATGTGTTCGGAGCTTTCGGAACCCTGGACGGTGGTATTTTCGATGACCAGGTCGATCTGGATTACCTGGAAGAGGAAATCAGCCGTTATTATTCGAATATCGTCGGGAAATACGGTATGCCGGCACAAACAGCCCTGAAGAAATTGAATACACTCACTTTCAACACGATATGTGCCACCCATGGTCCGATCTGGCGCTCACATGTGTGTGATATCATCGCTAAATATGAAAAATGGAGTAAATACGAAACCGAAGAAGGAGTGGTGATCGCTTTCAGCAGTATGTACGGTCACACGGAGCAGATGGCAGACACAATCGGACGTTTCCTCGCCGAACAAGGCGTTAAAAAGATACGGATCCACGACACTTCGAAGACACATCCTTCTTATATCATCAACGATATTTTCCGCTACAAAGGAGTGATCCTCGGCAGTTGTGCCTATAACGGCGGTATCTTCCCAACTATGGAAACCCTGTTGTGCGAACTGGAAAATATGGGCATTAAAAATCACCTTCTGGCCTATTTCGGTAATAAAACCTGGGGAGGCGGAGCCATCCCCCGCCTGAAAGCTTTTGCAGAAAAAATGAAGTGGGAAGTGGTAGCAGAACCCAATGAAGCACTCGGAGCTATGAAATCTTCCGACATCGAGCAATGTAAAGCTATCGCCCAAGCTATGGCAGAAAAAATTAAAAAGAGTTGATAAGTTGATGAGTTAAAAGAGTTGATAAGTTGATGAGTTAAAAGAGTTGCTAAGTTACTGAGAAACTAAGATATGAGTTGGAGAAGTTAAAAGAATTATTAAGTTGAGAAGAGTTTATAATCCCCATACTTATTTCAATTCAGTGTAATTTTATTGAAAACTTATTTAACTCAGCAACTCTTTTAACTCAGTAACTCAGCAACTCTCCAAGAAGATTGTTACTGTTATCCCCAATCCGAATTTTTTCTGGTCATAGATGAATGTAGCCGACGTCTTTTCACCTATTCCCAAAATCCCCCAAAACCGAAACCAGGCTCCCTTAACTAATATAACTTGTAATCCTTTTTAAAACTTTATTCATTATCTGATTTTAAGCTGTAACTAATCAGCTCGTCCATCCGTCCTACATGTGATATCTCGGTTTTTGACCGGATCAAATGGACCACCAGGTTACAAATGAATAAAATCAAGCATATGAATAAAACTCTACTTTTCCTGCTGTTACCAGGACTCCTGATTTCCTGTAAACCCACTCCCCCATCCGGAGATAACGGGGAGATCGTTCCCCTGACTTCGGAATGTTTGTTAAAAAACAGTGACCTATATATGAAATATCCATATAAAATAAAAGTACAGGATTCTATAATGTGTATTTGGGACCTGCATGGAGGAGATCGGTTCTATCATCTCTATTCTTATCCTGAGCTGCAATTCATCACTTCCTTTGCCGTGAACGGCCGCGGGCCGGAAGAATATATTTCGACAGGAGGATTTTGTATGGACGAGCAACATATTTATGTTTTCGACACTAGCCGGGCCCGCCTTTCGATCTTCCGGAAAGACAGTCTGATGCAACAACGCATTTCCCCTGCCCGGATAATCGACTACCCTCAAGCCGGCATTCCGATACTGAATTTTTGCCGGACGGACCAAGGGTTTGCCTTGCTCAATTTCGACGGACCGGAACGGATTGCATTTATCGATACTTGTGGACATCTGCTGAACAAAAAATACGAGATTCCGTGGGGAAATACCGCAAAAAACAAAGCCTACCCGACGATGACAGCCTCACTATGGAACTCTTATCTTGACTATAATCCCGACAATCACCTATTAGTCCTTGTCACCCAAAACGGAGAATTACTGGAAATCCATAACCTGGCGTCGGATTCTTCCCGGTTCATTGTCGGCAAAGGAGGTGAACCTGATTTTTTGAGTGATAAAAACGGACTCCTTGTCGGCAAAATCAAGGGTTATCAGGATGTACAAGTCGGGAAAAAAGCCATCTACACCTTATTCTCGGGCACCGATCACCAAGAAGAACTCAAAAAAATGATGAAGGGGCAGCCTACTCCTGATGGTGGCAATTTGTTTTTAGTATACGACCTCGACGGTAAGCTGATCCGGAAATTTTTGCTCGATCACTATACCAATGGTATAGATGTCCACGAAGACAGCAATATACTTTATACCGTAAGTTCTTCTGAAGAAAATGCAGTCAACAAATATCGGTTACCACTCTGATAACCTATTACTGAAAATCTATGAAAAAAATTTTTTATTACCTTTTGCCTCTCTTATTGTTGAATCAGTCTGGAACAGCCCAACAAGATTCATTGACTTTACGGATTACAGACGAAAAAGGCCAGATCATCATCGGAGCCGTAGTCCTGCAATATCCCGAATCGTATCTTCTCGGAGCCTCTAATGAAAAAGGTGAGGTAGAAATAAAGGGGCTCCATATCCCCGCTCGGCAACAACTCGTTTTTCAATGCCTGGGATATGAGATGAAAGCCCTGCCTTTTCAAGAAGTGAAACAACATCCGAACGTCCGGTTAAAAGAAAAAATCACCGAATTGCCCGAAGCAGTAGTCCTCGCACAACCACTGCCTCGACTTCTCGCTCTCACTCACAAACAACTTTACAAAAAATACCCGGCGAAAAAAGAATATGTCCGGTATTATGCCCCTGCCTCCTACTATAAATCGGTAGAATGTAAAGGCCATTGCGTAAATCTACGCCATGAATACGGGCTTTTCATTTGATGAAAGTCCAAACGGCCAGAACCATCCTTTTCAATCACTTTTTTAAACCCTAATCCGTCATGATAAAAGTCTTTATCTACAGCTGTCTGCTCCTCGTTTTCCTCATAAATTGTAAAAGCAACATCCCGGAAGCCCGGAATAAGACCGATTATTCACAAATTACTCATTATTCGTCACGTTCCGCTCATCCGATATCTTCCGTCAATTTCGATACCATACGAATCGATGCCGGTAATGAAAACGAAATGACTTCCCTGCTAGGGAGTTTTCTTTTTCTGGGAGATACCCTTTGTTTTGCCGACCGGGAACAATCTACCCTATTCCTCTACGATCGGGACGGGCGTTTTTTGGGTACCCATCTATCCTACGGAAGAGGTCCGCAGGAAATACAGGGGATCTATGAGATTACCGCACTCCCACAAGGAGGTTATGCAATTATAAACGACTGGCATTTGAATATTTTCGATCAAAGTTGGGGAGGGAAACAACAGTTACGGATCGACTGGCAAAACGATAAAACCCCCGAAATCCTGCTCGCTTCTCCAGGTCCTGACGAAAGTGGAATTTACGAAATTGAACACTTTACCGGTCGATTATGCCCACTGGGAAACTATCTGGCCATCGCTATCGTTACCGACTGTATTACTTACAACGGTTTCCGTTCGAACAGCCAGGCAGCTCATTTTTATGAAAACAGTTATACCCTGGGACTCATCGATCCCCGTACCGGCAAAGTAGAACGGATGATGTGTACCCATTCTCCCATTTATAAACAGTACCGTTATATTCCTAATTTCAAGTCGATTCTATTCGATACCGATACAGAAAATACCTTATTTTATTCTTTCCAGATCGACTCCCTGATCTATCAAACGGACTTTAAGAACAACACCCTGCAATCTTTCGGCCTAGCCGGCCATCCGATGAATACGGATTACAGAGAAACCAATACTTTCGAAGAAGCCACTAACAATTACAAGGAAGATTATAAAAAATTCGGTTCTTACCGTTACCTGAAATACATCCCTGAAACCAAAGTCCTGTTCAGAAACTTTTACCATGGAGAACCTTCTTGCGGGGAAACCGTTCAAGCCTATAAAAATCAGACCCTGGTAGCAGAATTCAATGTACCCGACAACTTTCGGATATTCGGTTATTCAGCCCCTTATTACTATGCGTATGGCAAACCAGATCTCGACACCGAAAATATGATTATTTACAAATTCAAATTGGAAATTTAAACACGATTGACAAAACTTTTCTAATTTTGCATTCATAAATAGAAAACATCTATCGATTATGGTAAAATTTTTTAGTATTTGCCTGGTGGTATTACTCCTCTGTAGTTGCCATTCACGCCGGAAAGAAATAGCTCGAATCGTTGAAGAATGGAAAAATAAAGAAGTTATTTTTCCGGATCCCTTATTGGTAAAAGTACAAGGGCGGGATACCATCCTCCCGGATTTTCAGGAACGCAAATATAAAATCCTGAATTACATCGACACCAGTGGTTGTACGGAATGCCGGATGAAACTGGCCGAATGGCAATTATTGAAACAGGAAATCGATAGTCTGGGCTACGATGTCGACATCCTATTCGTTGCCTGGGTCCACAATTACGACGAATTGGAAATCCTGCAACGTGCCAATCGTTGTCAGCTACCCTTCCTATACGATCCGCAGGGGGATATGCAAAAAATCAACCAGTTTCCTGCCGAACCGGCTTTCCAAACTTTCCTGCTCGATTCGCTCAACCGGGTCCTGCTTATCGGTAGTCCGGTCGAAAACGATAAAATCTGGACCCTCTACCAACGTTCCCTCTCCTCCTCTCCTCTTTAAACTCCGGGATTCCGGGACGGACCTTTTGTCCCAATATCGGTTATCTATACGATTCACTTGTCAGGCCTAACCTACCCGACGAGAAAATACGCTGAATCGAAGAAAACGGGACAAAAGGTCCGTCCCGGAATCCCTAGCGGGTCACTTTGAGCATATAGCCGTTAAATTTGTCAGTGACAATGGAAGCCGAAGTCAGTGAAATTTTATGCCGTAGAATACTGATGTATTTATTCAACTGCAAATGCAATTTATAATCATCCTTATCCCATCCTGCTTTGATCAATAATTCACGGGAAACTGTTTTCTCGCGGTTACGGCAAAGCATGGTAAAGATTTTAAATTCCAATCCCACCAATTTTTCTTTTCTTTCTCCGATCCATAATTCTCCGGAAAGCAGATCGAAAAATGATTTTTCTCCCAAGCAGATTTTATCACTGCCATTTTTACTTAGACAATTATACACCTGTGCTGCCACAACGGCAGGCGCGCAATTTTTCACCAGATAGGTATAGGCGCCACTTTCGAGTCCACGCATCTGGTTGGCTTCATCCCCTAACGAACTGTAGATCACTATCGGTGTATAGTGGTCGGTAAGCCGGATAATTTGCAGCACCTCAAACCCATTATGACCAGGCATATCGACATCCAGCAAAACAACATTCGGTTGCCGCTCCCGGAACAGCTTCAGTGCCTCCGTCCCATTGGTAGCTACGATTACTTCAAATCCCCTCTCTTCGAGTTGCTCCGCAACCTCCATCACAGTCAGAGGATCATCCTCTGCATATAAAACCTTCAATTTTTCCATGATACCTGTGGTAAAATAATTAAAAACTTGCTACCGTTTCCTATTTCACTCTCTATATGTATTTTCCCTCCGTAAGCACAAACCACTTTATGTACGAAGGTCAACCCCAAACCAAATCCTGTTGTTTTCGTGACTTGCTGATTTCTGACACGATAGAATTGTTTAAAAATCTGTTTTTGATCTTTAGGTGCAATTCCCATGCCATTGTCTTCAACAACCAAAATATAATCAGTCCCCTCTTCATAGAAATTAATTTTAACGACCGGATGAGCTCCTCCATATTTAATAGCATTGTCCACTAAATTGATAACAATATAATTGAAATATATTTTATCGAGGCAAGGGTATCCGAGTCCTTCGGCAATGTGATACTCCACCCGGGCATGTTTTCGGATCATCGTAAACATTTCTGTGATCATCTCCAATTCCAGTTGCAGGTCGATCGGTTCGCGTTCCACCTCCAAAACCGAAGTTTTTAAAGAGGTCAGCATAGTATCGGTAATATCGGCCATCTTCATCAAACGTGCCTTTATCATCCCTAACTTTACTTCATCTGTAGGACATAAAACAGATTCCTTCCGTTTCAACATCCCTCCTATCGCCGAAATCATCGTAGCTAAAGGCTTTTTCAGCTCATGTTCCAAATGGGCAATTCCCATGGTCTGTACCCGTACACTTCTTAGCGTCATCTTTATCGAATTCCATTGCCAAACTAAACAAATAACAAAACCAATCAGAAAAAGTAATTCAATCCATAATACTCCTTTAAGGGCTCGGAAAACGAAGGGAAGTTTGAAGGAGGCCGTGATTTGGTGTTTGTAATCGTATCCTAAATTTAGCGGAGAAGTAATGATAGTAGATGTACTTCGAAAAGAATTATCAGAAGTCATTATAACATTATTACTATCTTGAATTACTAAAGTCGGAATTTCAGTAATTCCTTCTTCTTTAAGATTTGTATAGTATTTAGATTTAATATCATTAATATCGATACAATTATTATAGAACAGACAATCATAGATTATTCTCGAACTCAAATTACTGTATATATCCATTGACACATTACTGATACTATCTTTCCTACATCCATATTTCCAAAAAAACAAATTATTAGGATGCCAACCATAGTTTAGTTCTAAAGTTGTCATTGCGTATAAATTTTTACTATCAATAAATTTTTGAACAGTGGTAGACAATACGCGATCAACAGTTTGTCTAAATTCATTAACTTTCATTTCACGAACCCGAAACAACCACATTCCTTGTCCCAATAGCACACACACTAACAAACCTACCGATAAACGTCCCATTATTCGCATACTGTTTTTCATACACCTGCCCTCTAGAATATTAAAGAATACATATTTTTTTACAAAAATAAGAATCTTTCCTAAGTTTGTACGCTGAAAATAAATAAATACTCAAAATGAAGAAAAAAGTTAAATTTTTAATAGGTATTAGCATTATATTAGTTTCTCTATTTATTAATTTTGTTTTCTCTGAGAAACCAAACTTTTCAAAAATCATATTTGATAATATAGACGCATTAGCAGAAGGGGAATCTGGTAATAAGCCTAAACCTACGTGTATTCTTTCAGGTTATATTTGTTCTGGAGTTGATAAAGATGGAAACGTAGGGACATTTTATGGTTTAGATTTTGAACGCTAACTAAAAAAAATGAAAAAATTACACTATATCATCATCTCTGCCCTCCTGGTTGGAGGTTGTCAATCTGATCCGAGATTAGAGAGTGAAGCTTCGCCGTTGGTACGGACGAAAGTTTCAGAGCTTTATTACGCTCAATCGGATAATATCGATTTAGAGGCATTAAACATTGTATCCCCTTCTAAATTTGTAAAGAAAGGAAACTTATATGCCATCCTGACCCCGAACAGTGCTTATCGTTTTGCCATATACGACAGTGAAAGCGGCAACGTCACCCGTTTAGTACCGGCAGGAAAAAACGAAGGTGAAGGGATGTACTATATTAGCATGAATCTACAAGGCGATATCGTTTCAGCCTTTGATTTCGGTTCCGGGCGATTGGTTGAAATCGACCTAAACGAATATGCCACGCCAGGTTACCGACCTGTTTTCACCAGTCTTGCAGAAGATGGAAAGACTCCATTCGGAGCAATCCGACTCGATGAAAGAATTTTATCCACAGGTCTCTACACTGCAGGGCGTTATTGTATTAGTCAGGCCACAGGGTATAACTCCTATAGCGTAAGTTATCCAACCTGTGCCGACCCCACTCTAACCGACACGTTAAAAAGTATTTTCTATGCCAGTAATATTTTGGCTCTGAATCCTATGCATTCCAAAGTCGCCTGTGCTAATATGCAATCCGGTTGTCTGGATATCTGTGAAATTCATGATAACGAACTGAGTCGTATCAATGAAGTCCATATGACTACCCCAAGAGTTAAATTCAACAGACATCGTCCGAAAGGTCGTGGCCTGACTCATCCGGTGACTTATTCCCGAAATAACCTGTTCGGATTCTGCGATTTGGCGGTATCGGAGAATTATATTTTCGCTCTGTATTCAGGAAGAACCCTGAAAGATTATAATCTGGATGTGGACAAAGGAAAAACAATCGTAGTATTCGATTGGAATGGTTTACATGTCCGGACTTATCAATTACAGAATGCTTGTTCAGCAATCAGCTATGATGCAGCGGACAATACAATTTATGCGCTGTCACAAGAAGGCAACAAACCTCAAATCATTACGCTGAATTTATAGATTCAAGCAGGGGATATTCTACCCGACGACGAGTATTGGAGAGAGCAAGTTGAGCAGTTAACTATTTTTTCCTAAGGGCTGCGTTTCTCGTTCCTCTCCTTTTTTATTTCTCCAGGCAAAAGTTATAATTGCCAATTATTTTTATAAATGGTATAGTCCGCAGGTCCCTCACGAAGGATTTTATTGCATTAGCCAGATCACAAAACACAACTTCTATAGTCCGAGTCATTCCACCTGTACCGACTCCACTATAACCGACACGCTAAAAAGTGTTTTATACCAGTAACATTTTGGCTCTGATCTCTACGTATTCAAGAGTGGTCTGTACCAGATACCACTGTTTACCAACAAGTTAATGATCATTTTTTAGAATGGTATATTAAAGAATATAGACTGTTTTTTAGTTAAAAAGATCTTTTCTACATTTACAGTGTAGAAACAAATAAACAACAGATGAAGAAGAAGTAAACCGTAGCTTATCACTTTAGTTATATAAAGTCAGCCGGTTAAAACTAAATACAACGCAAAGGAGAGAGCATAGTAAAAGTGGAAAAAAACATTTCCCAAGCCCACTTTTCTTGTTCCTCTCCTTTTTTAGTTCCTTCTTATCAAAATGTTTTAGCAACAAACAACTCACAATAAATAGATTATCGATTATTTTAATTTTTGGTATATTAAAGAACATAGACCATTCTTTAGAAAAAATAATCTTTTCTAAGTTTGTCATGTAAAGACAAAAACAAATAATGAAGCATAGATGATAAATGATGGGGAGAATATCAGGTAGGTGATAAAACCCTAAGATTAAATAGTTGACACACAGCAACTATTTGGTGGAGAGTGAACCGAAGTTAGATAGAAATCCCAAGTCAATCTTTCTGAAGTTCCTCTTCATTTGTTTTTAGATAACAGAAAGCGATTTTTTAAATTGCAATGGAGTCGGCAAAGTATTAACTCTAGTTTTGCAATCAAGTGATTAACAAAAATTTGGGACCAGTACGGCAGCTGGTGTTTTATTTTCATCTCCAAGATTTATGGGGTATTTTGTTTATGGGAAATGCTTTTCTCAACAGTGAGTCTTCTCATTTTTCAGATATACAGGCATTTAATCTCATTCTGTTGGGAATTCTTTATCTTACGGTAAGGATATTGTCAGGACTTTCCCAATATATTCAGCTAACGGTAGTCTTAGGGTTACTTTTCTTCCTCTTAGGTGAAGCAATAGCAGGTTTCGGTCAGATCCACGATTTCGTAGCTCCCCGCCATCTTATAGCTCAGATGAGCGGCAGTTTCCAAAATTCTGAAAGCTATGACGGTCTTTTGGCTTGTCTGCTCCCGTTATCTCTTTCCCTGGCTCTCCGGGCGAACGATGCTCCGAGTAAAAGGTATCTCGTTGTACCTGTGTTATCGGGATTCTGTACATTTCTGGTGCTCACTCTAATTCCAGCCAGCATGAATCCTTGTTGCTGGTTTATTGCAGGAATAGGATGTTATGTTGTAGTTCTCTACCATTTCCGGACTTTCCGTAGCTATAAGTTATTATTACGTTGGTATCCGAAGAGGGTTATTTTCTTTACCCTACTCCTTTTTGTCCTCCTATTTAAGATCGGAGACTCGATGTACACCTCGATGAAAAATCCGGAAGCAGATTGTACTTTTTTATGGGAACAAAGCGTCGGACTTATCCGTCGATCTCCGGATCAGGGATATGGCTTAGGAAGTTTCAGCCAACTGGTATCCACTCCTCATCTTTCTGAAAAAGGTTCTATTTCGCCCGATTCTCCTGAAATATGGGCTATCGACAACCATACTTCCTACTGTTTTAACGAATATTTACGGATCACGGTAGAAAACGGAATACCAGGTCTCCTCTGGTTTCTCTTATTCCTGATCACGGCTTTTTACAATGCCCTTCGCTGCGGACAAATCGGTCTTAGCGGTTGTCTGTTAGCTTTCGGTATATTTGCTTATTTTTCGAACATTTTCGATATTATTCCTTTGAGTATAATCTTGACAATTATACCGGCACTCTGCGGTAGAAGGCTACCGTTCCTGCAACCTCATTGCAGGAAACGTCCCGCTTATTGTTCGATTTTAAGCCAATAACCCAGGGGCTTTTCGGTAAGGATATATACCGAATGATCACCTTTCAGCAATTTTCGTAAACGGCTGACCATTTTGTTGAGTTGCAGACTGCAGTTAGGGGCCTGACTATTCCAACCTGCTTTCAGTAAATCTTCGCGAGCAACCAGGGTATTGCGGTTTTTACATAGGATGGAAAATATCTTATTCTCCAACATGGTGAGGTGATAGACAACATCCGACACCCTCAGGTTACAAGCCGAAAAATCATATTCGACCTGTTTACTCAAACGGATCACTTCCTCCCCACTTCGGGCAATGCATCGCTGGATTTGGGCTAACAGCAGCGTCGGACTATAATTTTTCAGTAAGTAAACGTTAGCGCCCCATTCCAAACCTTTGATCTGTTTTTCTTCATCAATCAGGCAACTATAAATAATGACAGGTGTTTGACTATCCTGAAGCCGTATAAACTGCAAGACCTCGAGTCCGTCTTTTCCAGGCATATCCACATCAAGAACGATCAGATCGGGTTTACAGGCAATAAATTTTTCCAGGGCTTCATTGCCATCGTAGGCGACAATAACTTCATAACCATTATTCTCCAGTTTTTCCTGAACTTCCATGACTGTCATAGAATCATCTTCTGCATACAAAATTGTCATTTTCCGTTTTTATTGTGGTAATACGACGATAAAGCTGCTGCCTACTCCAACTTTGCTTTCCACCTGAATATCTCCCCCATAGGTATCCACCACCTTCCGGACAAAGGTCAATCCTAAGCCAAAGCCCGTCGTTCTACGCACGCACCTAGTATTCATCCGATAAAATGCCCGGAAAATACGCTTCTGTTCTCGTTTTGGAATGCCGATCCCATTATCTCTGACAGCGATTACAAAATTATCATTTTCTTTCCAACAATCAATGGTTACACAAGGATGATCACCACTATATTTTATAGCATTATCTACAAGGTTGACCACCATATAAAAGAAATAGACCTGATCCAGACAGGCCGAAGCAGCCTCGGGAGTGATATGAAAACTCACTTTGGCATAGGGTTTGAGTATCTCGAAAAGTTCGAGTACCATGTCCATTTCTTGTCTGACATTCAAATCGGCACACTTGAATTGGGGCGTGGAATTACCACAAATCATGAGTAAAGTATCTGTCATATCAGCCATTTTGATCAATCTTACCCGCATCATTTTCAATTTCAGCTGCTCCCGTGCGGTCAGGATATCTTTGTTACTTTCCATCAGATCCTCTACTGCATTCAATAAAATCGCTATCGGTTTTTTCAGCTCATGTTCTAGATGAGCAGCCCCCATCATCTTTACTTCCGAAGTTTTCCAAAAAGTGTGAATGTAATGCCATTGCCACAATAAACTCAATATAAAACCGAGTAAAAAAATAACTTCCACCAGCAAGATACCCATAAAAGCGTTGAATACAAAAGGGAGTTCGAAGGAAGCGATCAGGTGATGCTGAAATCCGCATCCCAAATTTGCCGGCACTGCCTGAATTAACTTATCGGAGCCGGAAACTTTCCCGCAAGTGAGTAAGATATGACCTGTATTCCGGTCTGAGATGGCCCAACAAACCAACGGAGGCATAGAACGTTCGGTCAAGGCATTCCGCAATAAAGAATCGAGTCGTCTCACATCGAGCTCCCGATTCTCGTACAAATCATCATATACCAAGTGGATTTTATCCTCAGAAAACACATAGAAATGATTTACCGGAAAACATTTTTCATCTTTATTTTCTCTTAATCTCCCATTACGGAAAGAAGAATCTCTACCATAAGCCAAATACTTAAGCCCCTCGTCTGCAATATATTCCTCCGCCACTTCCGAAAGAAGATAACCTGCCCGCATTTTGAATTCTTTAACTTTCAATTCACGCACATGATAGATCCAGACTCCTTGTCCTAAGAGAAACAAGAATAACATAAGGAGCGTTAATACATTGATAATCTTTATATTATTATTCACCACATAAAAGTTTTGTAAAAAGAATATTATAGAATACTTGTTTTAGCACAAAAATATAAATCTTTTATAATTTTGCTTTTGAAAAAACAAAAAACAATATTCAAAAAAGAGAAAAAACTGACATTTATAAATAATGATATAATTATATCAGTTTTCTTATTTCAGTAAAGAAATTAATTAATTTAAAAATAATATATAAAAAATAAATACAAACAAGTAATATTTACGTGCCTACAGTTCATAAACCGACTTAACCTATTAGAAAAAGAAAAACAACATCAGAATATTTTGTAGAATTACCCATATTTCAAAATATAATGAGGTATTGAAATAGCCAGACCGGCAAGAACAAACGCTATATTTGAGTTACCTAGGATTGCCGACCTCACTATAAAGACGTTGCAAAGCGTTCTTGTTTATTCCGTAACGAAAAAAGCAAGCATTATCGCTCTTGCCCGGTCTGAGCTAATTTGAAAGTTTTATATAATGAATCAAGCAATAGAAAGCATAACTAGATGATCACTGCCGACTCATCTACATGGGAGGAAAAGAAACCAAGGAAAGTATTCCCAAGTTAATCCTTACAGGTTCTACCTCCCTTTCTTTTTGTCACTATTTCAACATATTCTTCACTTCTCCCTTCTGACATACACAGGCATACCGACCAGTTCTTTTTCATATTTTTCCTTTAAACTCTCTTCAAATTTAAACATTTTTTGCAAGCGGTCCCCTCAGGCTGTAACTCACGGGGAAGGGAGAAAGCGGGCTATTGTTAAAAAAATAGTGGAAAGTGATATATTCTTAAAATTATCGTTAACTTCAACCGTTCAATAAAACGGTGTTTCCGATCAGATTATAATGAAAAAAATTATCAAAAATATACTTCAATATATTGCAGTCATCGTTATTTCGTTAGTGATAGCAATCTTGTTACGACTGTTTGTCGTCGATTTTTATTCCATCCCCAGCGACTCCATGCAACCGACGATAGAACCGGGAGATTTTATTATGGTAAATAAATTGAGTTTCGGTGCGCGGATGTATAAAAATTTCGATTTTCTGAAAGACCGAACAGAACCGGAAACTTACCGGATCAAAGGCTTCTCGAAAATTCATAATGGGGATGTGCTGGTTTTTAATTTTCCCTATTCAGGAGGATGGGACAGGATCAGTATGCACCTTTCCCGTTTCTATGTCAAACGCTGCATCGGTATACCGGGCGATAGTCTGCAAATCAAAGGGGGATTTTATGAAATCAACGGTAGGCGGGGAATAGGCAATCTGAACGATCAGGAGATGCTTTCCAATTATCGGGGTGAATATCCGCAGGGAATATACAACACTTATCCATTCGACTACCGGCTAGGCTGGAACTTTATAAATTTCGGTCCCCTTTATCTGCCCCGTAAAGGGGATACCTTACCGATCGATACTTCAGCTGTCCGGATCTATTATAAAATGATTAAATACGAAAGTGGGCTGAACTTGCAAGAGCGAGAAGGTCAGGTGTGGTGTGGCGATTCACTGGTCGAGCGTTATACTTTCCGTACCAACTGGTATTTTATGGGCGGTGACAATATGTGGAATTCTCAGGATTCGCGCTATCTGGGGCCTATCCCCGAAGAATTTATCATCGGTAAAGCGACCTTGATTCTGACAGCCAAAGATCCCGAAACGAAAGCCTATCGCTGGAGGCGTTTTTTTACCCGGATCAGGAAAGAGGTAAAGAACAGATAGGAGCTGACCACAAAAGCTAAAACTTTTGGACCAGCTCCTTCTCTATAAAGACCGATTACGATCTTAGCTGAGCATCCATATGAGCAGCTGCCCGGCGTCCGTCTCCCATAGCGAGGATCACCGTAGCTCCTCCCCGGACAATATCCCCACCGGCATAAAACTCCGGCAGATTCGACTGCATGGTAGCATCATTCACGACAATCGTACCTTTCTTAGAAACTTCCAGTCCGGCCACCGAACGGGGAACGATCGGATTAGGCGAAACTCCGACAGCTACCACTACCACATCGGCATCGATCAGGTATTCGCTCCCTTCAACCGGCACAGGACGACGACGTCCGCTGGCATCGGGTTCACCAAGTTCCATTTTCTGAACCCTGACTTGTTTTACTCTTCCCTTTTCATCAGCGATATATTCTACCGGATTGGTCAAAGTGATAAATTCGCATCCTTCTTCCTTGGCATGTTTCACCTCTTCGAGACGTGCAGGCATTTCTTCTTCACTGCGCCGGTAAACAATCATCGCTCTCTCGGCTCCCAAACGTTTAGCGGTACGAACAGAGTCCATCGCTGTATTTCCACCACCGACTACGACTACATTTTTTCCCCGGTAGACCGGCGTATCCGAAAACTCGTTATCAGCCCCCATCAAATTCACCCGGGTCAGGTATTCGTTAGAGGAAAGCACCCCATTCGCATTCTCTCCCGGAATATTCATAAAATTAGGTAAGCCTGCACCGGAAGCGACATAAAATCCTTTGAAACCCTCCTTTTTCAGGTCTTCGATACTTTCGGTCATCCCAACGATAAAGTTAGTTACAAACTTCACACCCATTCTTTTCAGGTTACCGATTTCCACATCTACGATATGATTCGGCAGACGGAATTCAGGAATACCGTATTTCAATACCCCTCCAATCTCGTGGAGCGCTTCGAAAACCGTAACCTCATAGCCTCTCTTCACCATATCTCCGGCAAATGAAAGTCCCGAGGGTCCTGAACCGATCACTGCTATTTTTATTCCGTTGGGAGCAGCCACTTCGGGTATCGCCATCTGACCGGATTCGCGTTCGAAATCAGCTGCAAAACGTTCCAGATAACCGATAGCTACCGGTGCTTTTTTCATTTTTTGCAGATAGAAACATTTCGATTCACATTGTTTTTCCTGTGGACATACCCGTCCGCACACTGCCGGCAGAGCACTGGTCTTTTTCAATACAGCAGCAGCTTCAAGAATCTCTCCACGCTCGATATTTTTAATAAATCCTGGAATATCGATCCCAACAGGACAGCCTTCCATACAGGTCGGATTAGCACAATCCTGACAACGCCGGGCTTCCTGCATAGCCATTTCTTTCGTCAGCCCGGTATTCACTTCCAGGCGCTGGCTAGAGATCCGTTCCTGAGGAGTACGTTCGGGCATTTTCACCCTTTCGATCATCGTACGCTCTTTCGCTTTCACAGTTTCGCGCAGTGCTTTCCGCCAATCGGCATTCCGATCACTCAGGGCACATTCGCCATGATGTACGAATTCCTCCATTTTTTCGGTTTCCGCCCCTTTAAAACCTCCCAAGCGAGACAACATCTCATTGAAATCAATCTGATGGGCATCGAATTCAGGGCCGTCGACACAAGTAAATTTGGTCTTTCCACCGACAGTAACCCGGCAGGCACCACACATACCGGTACCGTCCACCATGATAGCATTCAAGCTGGCAATGGTCGGGATTTCATATTTTTTAGTGAGTAAAGCACAAAACTTCATCATGATAGCCGGTCCGATAGTTACACACAGATCCACTTTTTCACGGCCGATCACTTCTTCCATCCCCACGGTTACAACTCCTTGTTTACCATAACTTCCGTCATCGGTCATGATGATCACTTCATCGGAAGCTTTGCGCACTTCATCTTCCAGAATAATCAGTTCTTTAGTACGAGCAGCCAAAATACTCACTACCCGGTTACCGGCAGCCTTAAAGGCCCGTATAATCGGCAACAGAGGAGCCACACCGACACCACCTCCACAAGCCAACACGGTTCCCACTTTCTCTATATGAGTCGCTTTGCCCAATGGTCCTACCAAATCCGTTATATATTCTCCTTCTTCGAGATTACATAATTTGGTAGAAGAAACTCCCATTTTCTGGATCACAAGCGTAATCGTACCTTTCACCGGATCAGCGTCCGAAATCGTTAACGGCATCCGTTCGCCTTTTTCACCTACCCGTACAATCACAAAATTACCCGGTTTCCTGGATTTAGCTATTAAAGGAGCCTCGACGACCATTTGCACCACCTTCTCAGAGAAGTACGTTTTTTTCAGAATCTTATTCATTTTTTATACGTTTATAGTTCTTTGTTATATGGGCCGTATGGAATATTTTTCAATTCCACCTTTTGGTGATACAAAATTAGTGGCTATTTTCTCACAAACAACCCTTTAACAGAAAATTAAACAAAAAGTTCTATATTTGTATTTCTATTAAGAGATGGGAGAGAAGTGAAGATGAAAGATTAGGGATGTATCATCTCAGGAATTTAAGATATTAGTTTATGAAAGCAGATAAAAAGAACCGAATCCATGTAGTTTATTCCACTGATCCGAACTATAATTACGAATACAATAACGAGACAGAAGACGAGACATTACCCCCGGAAAAACAAAATCTGAGAGTAATGCTCGACTCCAAACAACGTAAAGGGAAAACGGTCACCTTAGTACAGGGCTTTGTAGGCAGGGAAGACGATCTGAAAGAACTGGCCAAACTGCTAAAAAACAAATGCGGAGTCGGCGGATCGGTAAAAGACGGAGAGATCATCATTCAGGGAGAAGTGAAAGAAAAAGTCCTGAATATCCTCCGGGAAAATAAATACCGGGCCAAATAAAGGTTGCTCCATTACGTTCCAGCGATTTTATCAATTCAATTTTCCTCTGAAAGACGATATTATCTTCTTTCAGAGGAGTTTGTCAAGTCACTTCAGCCTTCTCCTTTCTGTTTCAGCCCTTAGCCTATAGCCTCCCGGCCTTTTACCTCTTATTCATCCCTCAGTGCCTCCACCGGATTCACCCGGATGATCGCGCGTATTTTCCAGGCAATGGTCAAAGCCACCACCGTTACCATCACAAAGACTATAAAAATCCAAAAGGCCGGACCGTGATCGAAATGCAGGGTAAACCCCTGAAGCCACAAATGCATGATCCAGTTCAGAAAAGGGAAAGTGAGCACCATCGCCGCCACTAATAACCTCAGGTATAACCGGGCAAAGAGACGTACTATCACATAAGCCGATGCTCCGTTGATTTTACGGATAGCGATTTCCTTTCGTCGCCTTTCGGTATCGATACTGATCGCCGAATAAATCCCCAGAACAGTAATCGACAGACACACCAGCGTGAAAAACAGCAACATCGATTTCATCTGTTCCTGGGAGTGATTTTCTTTCTGCACCAATTCTTCCAGTGTAAAAATCCGGTTGTCCAGACTTTCCGGCACTTCTTCGGCCAGCATACGTTGCACCGTCTCCATGACCTTCGCTTTGGAGCCGGGAAGTACTTTAAGATAACACCACCTGGGATGTTCACTCAACATCCATAAACGTGCCCACGTATGATTTTCTGCATAAATCTGAGGAATAGCTTCCACCACCCCACAGATATTTATTTTTTTCCCATCGATATCTTCAAATCCATCGGTGATGACCTTTCCTCCGTATATGCCGTCGATAATCCGGTCAGCCACCCTTTGCCCCGGATACTTAAACATTTCGCCGGCAAGTACGGGAATATGAAAGAAAGAAGCAAAATTCGGTCCGGTCCGCACCTCACAGAATTCCCGGTACTGCCCTTCCCCCAGCCGAACCGTCGTCGTCGAAAAGTATCCGCCGAACAAATCCTTATCCATCGGCAAGACATCGGTGACACCGGCAATCTCTCCGAAACGGGCGATATAAGCCGTTTCCAATCCCTGCAACTGCGGATAGGTGAGATTAACTTCGAGGATATGCTCCCTCTCCTGTTTATCGAGAAAAGGAAAAATATTCTTCATATTCATTTCCGATTGTAAATAAACAGCCAGTCCGCCGGTAAAAAACAGGAAACAAATCACCAATTGCATACCCAACATCCAATTCCGTAATCTGTTTTTTCTTATTTTCAGGGAGGTTCCTATACCGGTCTGTATGCTCTGACGATTCAGCCGATGGGAAATCCCCCAGCAAACTCCCAGAAACAGGACGACACAGCCCCCCAGATATTGTAACAAATGGCGGTACAGCATAGCCGGCTCAAAAACGATCACCTGCCTCGTCAGACTAAAATCCAACCTATCGTATAGTAATTCGAGCAAACAAGCCACGATAATCCCGACAGCCATAAGCATGATCACCGTTTCGGCAAACAACAACCCCAATACCTGTCGACAGCTACTCCCGATAGCCCGGCGGATATTGTATTCCTTTTGTCGATTCAGAAAATTACCGCTGATGAAAATAAAAAAATTCAGTACCGCCACCAACAGGATCAATAATCCGATGCATAAATACCCATAGCCGAGATCATGATAATATTCCGTACTGTTCTTTCCGGGTGACAATAACTGCGGTCTTCCTTCCATTCCCGAGACAAAAACCTTATTTTTTTCGGGATCGATCCTTTGATTCACCGTTTCTTTTTTCACTCCGGGATATAGCAAAGCAAACGTCGTACATCCGGTTCCCTCTCCCGGTACATACCCGGCAAATCGGCCCTGCTGATCGTTAATCAACAGGGCATCAATCCGATTCAGGAAACTATAACTGGCATTCACCGGCAAATCCTCCATCACTCCCGACACCACATAATCGATAGCGGTCAATTCTTCCGGAGTATAATTTCTTTCGGACCTTCTTGTCAATTTATTCGGATGGAATACCTTACCGACCGGATTTTGTTTTCCAAAAATCCGACGTGCAGCAGACCGGCTCAATACTACAGCATTCTTTTGCCGGAACAACTGCCTCCAATTTCCTTCGGTTAGTTGCACCGAGAAAACCTTCTGGAAATTGCTGTCGACCTCGATCGTATAAAGCATACAGACCAAAGGTTTTTTCTCTCCGCGTTCGAAGGTTACATTCATTTGTCCCCCATAGGATACTGCCGTACAACACTCGATCTGTCCCGGAAAAGCCGTTTCCATATCCCCGGCCAAAGTCGGCGGTGTCCCGGCAAAATAATCCTGCAACTCCTCGCCTTCTCCTACCTTGATCTGTATCTCCGCCATCCGGTCATAGTTAGGGAAGACCTTATCTATCGAAAAGAACAAACGGGCACAAAAATTACACAATACAAAACAGAGTAATCCCATCGCCAGACCGACTACCGCAATTCCGGCCGATACTTTATATTTACAGATATTGCGCCAGGCAACAATCAAAATGTGTCGAATCATAATTTCATACCAATCACAAAAAATAATATCTTCAATCGTTTTTCAATACCTCGGTCGGATTCACCCGGATGATTTTCAGCAATTGAGACCCGATTGTCAACAGCATAATGATCATCATCAGAATAAAAATCGCAGCAAACACATCCGGTCTCAACGTGATCCGGTGGCTATATTCTTCCAGCCACCGGTGCATCGTCCCGTATATCAGCGGAAAAGCGATACAGGCGGCAAAGATCAAGAGTTTCAGATAATGCAGACAAAAGATCCCGGCAATATCCGTCAAAGTAGCTCCGTTGATTTTACGGATAGCCATCTCCCGGCTTCGTTTTTCCACGGCCAGCATCATTGCCGAATACACACCCAAAGCACTGATCAGTATACAAAAAACAGCCAGCCAAAAGATCATACTGCCGAGTTCGATCACCTTACTTAAATAACCTTCCATATCTACCCAAAGATTTTCAATATATAGAGGGGTAAACGAACTCAACTGAGCTTGCACTTTATCTTTCAATGGCTGTATCCCTTGCTGAACATATCCCGGCCTGAATTTCACATAAAGCGTTTCGTTGATATAACCTTCCGGGAAAGGCAGGTAAATTCCCGGTATGATCCGGAGTTCGTATCCTACGGGTAAAAGATTCTCCATGATACCGATAATCCGGTAAGTAATCACTCCCATCATCCCATCGATAGTCATAGACTTTCCGATCGGATTTTCACCCAGCCAATCGGCAAATGCCCGGTTAACGACCATCACATAAGGTTCACCGGTCTTGAAAAAGCGCCCTTCCTCCATTTTCGCATGGATAAAATCGGTATAGTTCGGGTCGACACAATTATAGTTCAACGTCACTTCTTTCTCTTCCTTCACACCTTCTATCCGATAACTTTTCGGGTATATCATCCAGGGAGCGAGTAATCCGGTACCACTCCGGCACCATTCTTCGGCATAGGGATTCGCCGCCAGCATATCGCGCATTTGTTTCCGGATCGGCTCGAGACTCTCACCATTCAGATTAAAGGCATAAATACGCTCCATCTCCGCCCGGGTCATCCCCCCGGCCATCTGGCTTTCCAAGGCTTTTTGCTGATTCTGCATAAACCAGGAGAGACCGATCAGGAACATACAAATGACCAGTTGGATTCCCAATAGCACTGTCTGCATACGGGCACGGTAAGCAATCCCTCCTCCTTGTAAATTACGTAACATAGTCGCTTGCCGTACCTGCCGGATAATTCCGTATCCGACAGCCAACATCAACAGCCACACTCCGATCAGGTATTCGGCTAAATCACCTCCCATTTTAATCACCCAACTCCCACCCTCGGAAAAATTCATATAATAGGTCCATTCTCCGGCAAAATACATCGAAATCAGTTCCAGCATGGCCGCCGCTATCACTCCGGTGATGAGCAAAGTCAGGGTTATTTCGACCATAAACAGCTGAAGCAGCCTCCCTGATGTCGCTCCGTGGAGTTCCCGGATACCCAGTTCTTTCCTGCGGTTAAACATCCTGCCGGCCGTAAACAACAGGAAATTGAATAGCGCTGTCAGCAAGACCAGCAACCCGATCCCGGAAAATATCAATCCCGCCTTACTCAGCAGAGGCTTCCCGGTCAGTTTCTTATAGTCTTTGTAAGGATAAACTTTCACAGTCAAAGGTGTATTTCCCCTCCACTCCGGATGTTTCTCCATATAAACGCCGATTTTACGGTTCAGTAATTCATAGGAAGTCCCCTCCCGCAAGCGATAGTATACGAAAACATAATCCCTGTATCGGGCCTGACGCAATACATCGGAATTCAGGATCACCCCGTCCCCATACTGAAAATCCGTACGATGCGGAAAATTTTCCATCATCGCCGCCACGGTCCAGGAATGCTCAGTGTTCTCAAAATCATTTACTTCTGTAAAACTCTTTCCGACCGCTTCCGAAGTACCGAAAATTTTATCGGCCCCTTCGGATGTCAGTATCAAAACATCGGGTTGCTTTTTCAATTTCTCCCCATTCCCCGCCGTCAGCCGAAAATCATAAAAATCGAAAAAAGAACTATCCGTCAGCACAAAGAAAGCCTTCGCAGCTGTCTGTTTCCCATTTTCCTGCCCGACGACACATAATTTATCGCTGACCCCATACATACTGACATAATATACCGATTTTTCAATCTCAGGAAACTCCTGTTTCAACTGTTCAGCCAGATCCAGGCTGACCAACCCGTCGACCTCCCCATTTTCCCGGATAGTGACCAATTTATAAGTCTCCCCGTAATGGGGTAACTGTTTATTCCAGGCCAACTCTTCCCTCAACATATAATTACATACCGTAAAGCAGGATAATCCTCCGGCTAACCCGAGTACACAAATCACCGATTGTAACTTGTACTTCAATAAATTCCGGTATGCCATTTTCAGTCCATGACAACTCATCTCTTTATTCAATTTTCTGTAATTTCTACTTTCCTTCTTTCAGGGCCCTTGCAGGATCGCTACCGACAGCCCTGTCCATTTGCAGAGCCACCGCCAGACGATCTACAAATCCTGTCTCAACATGCCTGCCTGCTCTTTTATCATTTGAGAATCAATTCTTCGGCATCTCCAAAAGTATCGTAACCCGAGGTGATCACCCGATCCCCTGCTTTCAATCCTTCGATAATCTCATATTGACGCGGATTCTGCCGGCCTACCGTAATGGGTACTTTCACCGCTCTGTTACCGGATTCGTCCAATTTGTAGATCCATTGTCCTCCCGTATACTGGAAGAAATTGCCTTTCGGAATAACGACGGCATCTTCGGGCTGTCCCAGTTCGACCTGTACCCGGTAGCTTTTCCCGATGCGTACATTATCGGGCATCTTTTCACAAAATACCAAATCGACATCAAAGGTACGATCCTTCACCTCAGGAACCACCCGGGTAATTTTCAGCGGATATTTTTCATCCTGATAATTGACGGTGGCGGGTAGTCCGGTAGTAATCCGGTCGATGTAATATTCGCTTAGAGAAGTGTGGATTTTAAACTGGTCGAGCACTTTGATCTCGGCAATGCTTTCATTCGGGCCTACCTGTTGTCCCGGGGTCACTTTGACAAAGCTCAGTTGTCCCTTCACGGGAGCTCTGACCACCAATTTATCCAGACGTTCACAGGCCCGGGCAAATTTTTTCTTTTCGCGTTCGAGATCGCCTTGCATCAATTCTTTCCGGATCACCGTCACGGTAGAATCGTGCTGTAATCCCTCGAGTTGTAAAGCCGTACTTTTCTTTTTATATTCGTACTCATCCCGGGCAACTTCGAGCTGCGCCTTGCTTTTCACTCCCATCTTATATTCTTCCTGATCCAAAACATAGCTTTTTTCGAGGCGCTCCAATTCATAAGCGGCCTGTAATACCTGTTGTTTCAAATTCAGGCTTTTTTGTTCCATCTCGATCGCTTTCTCGCGGAATGCAGTAATTTGTTTATCCAAATCATCCCTTTGGTCGTCGATAGAACGGATCAGTTCCGGATTGGTCAGTACCAGGATAGTATCTCCTTTTTCCAGCATCACCCCTTCTTCGCCGATGATCTTATCGACACTTCCCCCTTCACGGGTATTTACTTTCAACGTCAGGATCGGTTGTACAATCCCTTCGGCATCCACATACTCCAGGAATTTATCTTGTCTCACCGTTTCGATCGACAGTTTATCGGCCTCTGTACGAAGCTTGCGTCCTCCCATCGAATTTACGACCACGTAAATCAAAAAGGCGAGAAAAACGACACCGGTAATCAGATAGTTCCGATAGCGGATGATAAAAGGTTTTTTTTCAAGAATCCGGTCCATACTATTTAATTTTCAAGTTTTTTATAATCTACACTGATCTCCGAATGGCGGGCAAAATCATAGAGCGTCATACTCCGGAGCATATAATACAAATTCCAGTAATTACTCAAAGCATAAAGGAAATTACGGCTGGCACTGTCTTTCTCGGTGACCGATGCATTCAAGTCGAGAATAGTGGATTTTCCCAATAAGTACAGTTTACGGGCCACCTCATGGCGGCGGCGGGCTGTCTGGTCTGTTTTCATAGCAATCTGTACCCGTTCGGCCTGCAAGTTGAATTGTAATACCAATTTACGGACATTCATTTCCAGGTTGTTCCGTTGTTGTTCCACCTGTATTTTCACCAATTCTTCCCTGGATTTCGCCACTTTCACCCGTCCGCGTCCACGGCCCCAGTCGAGGATCGGTAAGGAAATCCCGACACGAACCTGTTGCTGATCGTTGGGATTTGTATAGGCCTGGTTAAAAGTGGTCCCCGTCTGTGACAATCCGCACTGCACATACAGATCGGCCTTCAATCCGGCATTCGCCCTGGCCTGTGCCACACCACTCTTACTTTCTAATAATTGCCGTTCGAGATCATCTATATCGGGACTATTACGGTTGAATAATTCGTAGGCTTGCTCCGGATTCACCCGGATCCGGGGAACTTCGACATTTACCCGGACTTTCAGAATAACATTTTTATCCAGACCCAAATACACACACAAAGCCTGACGGCAGTTGTCCATTTCAATGGAAGCATCCATCACGTTGGTCGATTCGTTCAACCGATTGATCTCCAACTGTAAAAGTTCGTTTTCTGTGATCCGTCCGATCTCATACCTACCTTTACCGAATTTATACAGAGTATCCGCATTATTGTAATTGAACCGGGCCATATCGTAATTACTCTGAGCCTGTGCCAAAGCGAAAAATTTATTCACCGTTTCAGCAGATACCAGCTCGAGCGATTCCACATAGGCCTTTTTCGCCTCCCGATAACGTACCGGTTCGATCCGGCGGTCCCATCTCAGGCTATTGTATCCGAACAAGGATTGGCTATAACCGATAATAATCGGGGAAGAACGGAAGGATACCGAATTAGAATCGAATAATTTCATCCGTTGTAACGAACTCTGTACAAAAAAACTACCTCCGGTCAGGGAGACATTTTGGGAAATCGACAATTCACCGTCTACCGTCAACATATTCTGACTGACGTATTTCTCCGAACCATCCCCCAAGGTGACTTTACTAATCGTTCGTGTCAGATCGGGATTAGACGAAAGCGTCAATGAAGGCAGATAATTCGCCCGAAAAGAACGATAACTCCAATAAGCCGAACGGAAAGTGTGACGGGCAGATACTGCCGAGGGTGAATTTGTACGGGCCATGTCGACAGCCTCCTGCAAAGTCAATTCGATCACCTGACCGCTATCCCGGGCTACTTTAACCGCAAGATCGCCCCTATTCTGGGCCGAAAGCCCGGTAGCTACCAGTAATGACCATCCTGTGATATAGCATAATTTCAGGTTCATAGGTTTCTTTTTACAAATCAGGGAGGCAAACAACGTGCCACAAACAAAATAATATAATAATCAATAACTTACAAAACAAAAGCGATAAAATAGATGTGCATATCCGCACAAAAAATGTTCGAATCCGCACATACAAGCTGTAAATATTATTCCTACATTTGTTTGAAATGAATAACAACACCTGTTCAATCCTAAAACCATGGATGGAAAAATTCTGATTGTAGACGATAATGAAGATGTGCTTTTTGCTTTGAATCTATTATTAGAGCCTTATGTGGAAAAAATAAAGGTCACCACTTCTCCTGCGCGTATAGAATATTTTATGGACAATTTCAACCCGGACATTATCTTACTGGACATGAATTTCAGCCGGGATGCCAGCAGTGGACAAGAAGGCTTTCTATGGCTGGAAAAAATTTTACAAAAAGACCCGCAAGCCGTCGTGTTGTTTATCACCGCATACGCCGACACCGAGAAAGCCGTGAAAGCTATTCGTGCCGGCGCGATCGATTTTATTCCTAAACCCTGGGAAACCGAAAAACTTCTGGCCACCATTTCCTCGGCTATCCGTCTCCGCCAAACCCGGACCGAAGTAGTGGCTTTGAAAGAGCAGCTGACAGCCCTTTCCGCTCCGGACGAAGGAGTAGAAATCATCGGTGAATCGCCGGCCATACTGGAAGTAATTCACACCATCAAAAAGATCTCGGGTACCGACGCCAACATTCTTCTATTGGGTGAAAACGGTACGGGGAAAGACCTGATAGCCAGAGCCATTTACCAAAACTCTCCCCGCAACGGAGCTCCTTTTGTCCCGATCGACCTGGGGGCAATCCCGGAAACCTTATTCGAAAGCGAGCTTTTCGGTTACGAAAAAGGAGCTTTCACCGATGCCCGGAAAGACAAAGCAGGACGTATGGAAACCGCCTCGGGGGGAACCCTGTTTCTGGACGAAATCGGAAATCTCTCGCTTCCCATGCAAGCCCGGCTATTGACAGCGATCGAGAAACGTCAAATCACCCGTTTAGGTTCTACTCAGCCTAAAAACATCGATATCCGTTTGATCTGTGCCACCAATGCCGATATCCACAATATGGTCACTACAGGAAAATTCCGCCAGGACCTTCTTTACCGCATCAATACCATCGAAATCCCGATTCCTCCCCTCCGGGAACGGGGAAAGGATATTTTACTCCTGGCCCGGTATTTTCTCAACCGCTATTGCTATAAATACAAAAAAGAAATCACAGGCTTTACACGAGACACCCAACAAAAATTGCTCCAATACAATTGGCCGGGCAATGTAAGGGAATTACAGCATGCTGTCGAACGGGCCGTTATCCTGGCCCCGGGCAAGCTGTTAGAACCGGACAATTTTATGTTACGTCCCCCATATAGTAGTACTACCGGTGACCTGGAAACCTTAAACCTGATGGAATTGGAACAAAAAGCGATAGAGAAAGCGATGAAAAAATGTGAAGGTAATATCAGCCGGGCTGCCGAAATGCTGGGCATCACCCGTTTTGCCCTTTACCGTAAACTGGAAAAATACGAAATCTGATGAAATCTTTCCAAAACTCCCGTCTGATCTTACTCTTACAAAGCGGATCGTTGGTCTTCCTTTCTGTTTTGTTGGGAATCCTATTGATGAAATCGCTTTGGTTTTGTTCGCTCTTTACTTTTTTCGTCATTCTCCTGTTTATCCTCCATATCGACAAGCAGCAACAAAAGTTGACCGAAATGGTCATGCGGCTCATTACGGCTATCCGTTTTTCAGATTTTTCGTTATCTTTCCGTCCGGGGAGTAAAAAACAGGCAGACCCTCGGTTAACGCAGGCGATGGAACAAGCTTTAAAGCAATTCCGGGAAAAAATGTACACCCTCGAAGAACAACACCTATATTATAATACCTTGTTGAGTACCATCGATTCGGGCATATTGGTCCTCAACCGGAACGGAACCATCGAATGGTATAATAAAACCGTGCTTCGGGAATTCGGCCTGACCAGCCTTCGCCAACTTTCAGAACTGGCAGCGATTACCCCTGACTTACCCGACCTATTGCTGCGGCTTATCCCCGGAGAAACTCATATTCTGCGTCTGGAACAAGTCGGCCGGGTTCGTGAAATCGCTCTGAATCCGGTCATTTTCAGAATACAGGGCAAAGAATTATTATTGATCAGCCTGAAAAACATTCATTCGGTACTGGAAAACAACGAAATCGAAGCCTGGCAAAAACTGATCCGGGTGCTGACCCATGAAATCATGAATTCCCTGGCCCCCATCATTTCTCTATCCGAAACCCTGACAGAACGGGTTGCCCGGACAACGACCGAAGATGCGACCTCACCGGTCATGCTCCAGGCTTTAGAAGCGATCCACCGGCGTAGTAAGGGATTACTCGAATTTGTACAAAATTACCGGAAACTTACCCGTATCCCGGCTCCCGAACTAGTCCCGCTCTCGCTGGAAGAATTATTCACCGGTCTTCGGAAACTCCATGCGACCTCTGTTATTCCCTGTGAATTTATCTGTCACGATCCCCGCCTGCAAATCCAAGCCGACCGTACCCAGATCGAACAGGTACTCCTCAATCTCATCCGAAATGCCGAAGAAGCCTGTCGGGATATACCGGCTCCCCTGATCCGCATCACCACCCAGTCCGACACCACTCAGATCACCATCCACGTCGAGGACAACGGACCGGGCATCGTCCCTGAAGCTTTGGATAAAATCTTCGTTCCTTTTTTCACAACCAAATCCGGAGGCTCGGGTATCGGTCTCAGCCTGTGTAAACAAATCATGACCCTCCATAAAGGCAATATCACCGTCAAATCACAAACCGGTGCAGGAAGTGTTTTCACCCTTTCTTTCCGAAGATAAACCAATCACGGGAGGGGGATCGGAATATCAATAGCTCAGCAGACTTTGCAAGAATTTTCCGACCGCTTTTTGTAATTGTGAAGCAGTACAGGTATAATGGTTGATGAGAACGGTAAAGGCCATTCGTTCATTCCCCGTAGTAGTCAGGTAACCTGCCAGACAACGTACCCCGGACATCGACCCGGTTTTAGCCTGCATCCGTCCTTTCAATGCTGTCGCTCCGATACAATAACCACTTAAACCACCGTCTTTTCCTGCCACCGGCAATGAACGGCCCAATGTCTCCCCTACCACTTTGTCTGCATAAACCAACAGATCGGTAAAAACAGAAGCCGGCACAGCATCCATCGGCGACAACCCACAGGCATCTTTTAAGATCATTCCTTCCGCCGGTATCCCAGCCTCTTTGAGTAACATTCCGACCTTTTCCGGCCAATCCGCCGGAGCTACCAGGCACCCTAAGGCTTCGGCAAACAAATTGACACTGGCTTTGTTGGTATGGAATACGATTTCCCCCAATTCAGGAGAAGTCAGGGTCAACCATTCCGTACGGGGTTGTTCTTCGATTTTTTTCTTCGCAACGGTAATTCCCCTGGCTTTCAGTATATCGGTCAATTCGGCCACAAATACCTCAGCCGGACGATGTATCGCACCTTTCACTTTAAAGAGCGTCCGGTTTTGTGGAAGAGTCCCCCGAATACATAAAACTTCACTATAGGGTCCTCCGAACACCCGGGCATCATCCCGGTTTCCGACAGCAGCCGTTACCTCATTCACTATTTTCACTCCCGGCAAAGCAGGGACAATCTCTTTTAACTTAGCCGGAGTGCCTGCGACTCCTGTCTGAAAATGATAAAAACAGGTATTATCCCGGTAATTGAAGGGCAGATACAAAGCTGCATAGTAATTCGAAACATCTTCCCAAGTCCACGATCCCGGAATATTCACTCCCGGTAATGCTCCCTCGACCCGGATACTTCCGTCTATTCGTTGTATTCCTGCTTTTTCCAACGCAGTGACGATCGGACTCAAAAGAGAATGATTGGGGAAATAACGGGACTCGAGCGTCGGATCACCCGCTGCCACAAGAATCAAATCTCCGGTTAAAGTACCATCTTGTATCTTTCCGGTATACCCGACCCGGGTTTTAAAACGAAAATCTTTCCCTCTTTCCTGTAAAGCAAATACAGTAGGCAGTAATTTCGTCACGGAGGCCGGAGTCAAGGCCATTCCTGCCTGATGAGTCAATACCGTCGTTCCATCTCCGACTTTTTTCACCGATATACCGATAGCAGCGTGATTCAATCCCGGCGTTTCCAGTAATTGCTTTAAAGCCACCTCCGGCTGTCCTTGCACGCCCCACCCCCAAAGACAAAAACAAAATACAACTCCCCAATATCTCATCATCAATCTTCTATCGTCTTCAAAATCTTCTCTACCTCTTCCTCGGTCTCATGCAGTTTGGATTTACAAAAAGCAATCAATTCCGATACCCGCTTTACCTTGCCGCTCAATTCATCGACATCCAGTTGATTATTTTCCAGTTTAGTCACGATATCCTCGATTTCGGCCATAGCCTCTTTATAGGTTAATTTATTTTCTTCCATAGGGTTATAAAAGTTTTTGAGTTGCTGAGTTACTGAGTTACTGAGTTGTTAAGGATTTGACATTGGATTTTACCATGAGCTAATTCGGTTTCCACGATCTCTCCGGCTTGTAAAACCGCAGCTTTTCTGACTGCTTTTCCATTCAAACGGGTGATCGAATAACCTCTTTCCAGCACATTTTTAGGATCTACGTATTTGATCGTCGTTGCAGCCAATTCCAGACGACGGTGTTGATCTGCAAATATCCGACCGGTTTGTTGTTGTAAGGCCTTTCCGAAATTTTCCAGGCGATTTCGCTGACGATCGGCCAAGACATCTATCCGGCCGGTTATTTTCATTTTCAAACGATCGAAATATACCTGCCGGTTCCGGATATAATTTTCAGAAGCATGGTCCAAACGTTGGGACAGCAATTTCAGGTTTGTTCGATTCCCTGTCAACACCACTTGCACCGAACGTTTAAAATCGGATATCCTTACCACCTGTCTGTTTTGTTCGTTGTGGAGCAATTCCTGCACTCCTACGATAAAATCATTTTTCCAGGTCTCCAACTGCCCATCCTGCTCCCGGAAAGTCTCGATCAAAAAAGCGGCAGCAGCCGTAGGAGTCTTCACCCGCATATGTGCAACACGGTCGACGATTGTTTCGTCTCTCTCGTGACCGATTCCGGCAATCACAGGCAAGGGAAACTGCGCAATATTAGCAGCCATCTCATAAGAATCGAAACAACCCAGATCGGTCTGCGAACCACCTCCCCGGATAATGACCACCACATCGAATACCGATTCATATTCATAAATCCGTTCCAAAGCGGCAATCACCGAATCGGTCGTTTTATCCCCCTGCATAATCGCCGGAAAGAGTTTGACCTGAAAACGATACCCGTACGGATTGGTCTGCAGCTGATTCATAAAATCTCCCAATCCTGCAGCCGTAGGTGAAGAAATGACTGCGATCGTTTTAGGCAATACCGGGAATTCCAGTTCCCGGTTCATATCGATTACCCCGTCGGCCTTGAGCTGAGCCAGGATTTCTCTCTTTTTCCGTTCCAGATCCCCGATGGTATAAGTCGGGTCGATATCCCGGATATTCAACGAATAACCGTATAATTCATGAAAAACGACCTCGACATTCAACAGGACTTTCATCCCTTTCTCCAACTGCCGTCCGGTTGTCGTCTCGAAATAAGGACGCAACGTACGAAAGGTAAACGCCCAGATCGTCCCCCGGGCAGTGGCTACAATACTGTCTTCCTGTTCCCTCTTGTCCGCCAATTGCAAATAACAATGACCGGAACGATTCAGCTGTACCTCTGTAATCTCGGCCGTAATCCAAACCGAATCGGCAAAGCTAGCCTTCAAAGTCTGCTTGATCCGGTTGTTCAATTCATATAGACTGATCGCCTCCATCATTCCATCCCGGTTAATTTCATATACCCCTCCGGATCATCGGCAAAAACAGCCGGATCGGGAATCTTTTTTACCGTCGACAACAAAACATCCAAGTACCGGCTTTCTTCCAGCTCATCTTCCTCTGCCGTATCCGAAATACCGGCGCGGTAGTTTTTACGTTTTACCTCTACCCCCGAATCATCGAAAAATACCCAGGTTCCCTCTTTCCGGTCATTCCGGTACCGGCCTTCCGAACGTAATATCCCCTGATAACTATAAGTCTTCACTTCCCCATCCAATTTTCCGGCTTTCAAACCGGCGATCATCCGCAACTGTCCGTTATCATAATACAATTTCCACTCCCCTTCCGGTTTACCGTTCACCCAACCTTTTTCCTCAGCGGGATTACCCGTACTGAAAAAACGGACCGTCTTCCCATTCAATACCTGATCACGATATTCCTCCTTCATCAAAAGACAATCGTTCTTAAAATATTCCCAGGTCCCCTGCTTCTTCCGGCCGACATATTTTCCCCGCATGCTACAATCGCTTTTCCGGCTGTACAACACAGCCTCGACCGTATCCCCGCGATACACCATCCGCGCCTGCAACTTACCGTCAGGATAATACCGTTTCATTTCTCCGGCAGGCTTTCCTGCTCTGAAATACCCTTCATAACGTAATGTCCCGTCAGGATAAGTCCCTTTACGCCACTCAGCCTCCTGTCCCCGGCTCTCCGGCATCCCCAGGAGCAAACATCCCCAAAACAAGACAGCAAGCACAACGTTCGTCTCCATATTCTAAAATATAATCAGTTCTTAAAGTTGCTCTTTTGTCACTTAAAGTTTATGTACTTTATAAACCTATTCAATCCTACAATTTTACGGTACGGTTCAATTCATCGATATAATCCAGCACCTCTTCCCGTCCCAATCGCTTTTCAGAAGAAGTCATAAAAGCCATAGGTGTCGTCTCCCAGGTTTCCAGCATCACCTTATGATAGTCGTCGATACATTTCAAGCGTTGTGTGGCAGAGAGTTTATCCGCTTTCGTGAAAATCATCACAAAGGGAACCCCATTCTCACCCAGCCATTCCATAAATTCCAAATCGATTTTCTGCGGTTCCAGTCTACTGTCTATCAAGACAAAAAGGCAGACCAAATTCTCCCGTTTGAGAATATAATCCCGAATCATTTTTTCAAATTGCCGGCGGGCGGTTTCGGAAGTACGGGCATATCCATATCCGGGCAAATCCACCATATACCACATATCGTTGATCAGAAAGTGATTGATCAATTGGGTCTTCCCGGGCCGTGCAGCCGTCTTAGCCAATTTTTTATTGTTCGTCAGCATATTGATCAACGATGATTTTCCGACATTCGACCGCCCGATAAAAGCATATTCATACCGGTCCGGTTTCGGACATTTCTCCACTGTTGCATTACTGACGACAAATTCTGCTTTTACTATATCCATATTCCATTCCATTTGGGATTATTTTACAAAGATAAAATATAAAACGGAGAATGAGAAAAACAGGAAACAAAACAAGAAAAATCAGAATCACCTAATTAGTTCTTCAGGGATTTCTTTGTCTCCTCTGCGGGATTTCACCCCCAATTCTTTTAGTTTCAGGGTTTGGGAGATCAGGTTTCCGTTACCTTCTTTTAAGCGGTTTAATGCTTGCCTGTAACTTTCTTCGGTACGCCGGATGTTGTCGCCGATAGCGGTCAGGCTTTCCAGAAAAGCCACACATTTATCGTAGAGCTTAGCTCCCCGTTCAGCGATTTCCTGAGCATGGCGGTTTTGGTATTCCCGGCTCCATAAATCGGCAGTGAGTTTCAAAGATACGATCAGATTGGAAGGACTCAACAACAATACCCTTTTCCGATAAGCTTCATGCCAAAGGGTAGGTTCCGATTGCATAGCCAACACATAAGAAGATTCGTTGGGAATAAACAACATCACAAAATCCAGGGCACCGTCACACCAATCGCAATAATTCCTGGCAGACAATTCGTCTATATGTTTCCTTACCGACAACAAATGGGCCTTCAAGGCAACTTCCCGTTCCGTTTCGGTCTCTGCATTACAATAATCGACGTAGGCGGTCAACGAAACTTTAGAATCGATAATCACCTTCCGGTTATCAGGATACACCACAATCACATCCGGCCGCATCGTGTTCCCGTTCTCCGTCCGGATCACCCTATCGCTTTCATCTTTCAACGTTTCCTGAATAAAATACTCCCTTCCTTTCGTCAATCCCGAATTTTCAAGAATTCGCTCGAGAATCATTTCCCCCCAATCCCCCTGCGTTTTCGTATTTCCTTTCAAAGCATTGGTTAAATTGACGGCATCCTCCCGGATCCGATTATTCAGCTGCACCAATTCTGCGATCTTTCGTTCCAGTACGGTCCGCTCGACCGTTTCTTTCGAATAGCTTTCTTCCACTTTTTTACGGAACTCCTGAATATCTTTGTTCAAAGGGCTCAGTATACGCTCTATATTTTCCCGGTTCGCTTCCGTAAAACGCCGGGATTTATCCTCCAGGATATCGTTTGCCAGATTTTGAAACTGCTCTTTCTGTAAAGCCGCTATTTGCAAAATCTCCTCTTTTTGGCCCCTCCATTTTTCTTCCGTCTGCCGCAAATTCTCCTTCAACCGTTCATTATCGCGGATCAAGGCCATTTTTTCTTCCTGCCATCGTTGTTCCTTCTCTTCCCAGGCTTTGACTTTTTCCTGCAATATCCGAAGATTGACCTCCATTCCTTTTCTCCCGATACGGGTCGAAAGATAAGTCAGTAAACCACCTATTCCGGCTCCTGTCAAAAAATACAGTAATACTTCCATTGAAAAACAGCTTCATTATAAAAATAAAACAGACTCAACCGTTATCACCGTTTCATCTGTTTTATCTTTTGTTCTATTTCATCCGTCGTTTATCGTCTTATCTTTTCTTGCGGGAACGACCTCCGCTTTCGATACCTTTTTTCTTTTCTCCGAAGCGTCCACGGCTACTTCCGTCACTCCGGCGGTTTGCCGAACGCCATTTATTGTTGGCAGTAGAACTCCGGCGTTCTCCGCCCCGGTCCGAACGGTTATAACGATCCTTTACCTCGGAAAGCGTAAAGGGCAGACCGTTGAAACTGACATTCCGGAAACAAGACATAAACCCGTTGATTCCACGCACATCGACTTCAAATTTCGTATTATTATCGAAAATGCGGATACTCCCGATTTCCAATCCTTTCCGCGGGGCATTCTCATTGATAATAGTCATCAGATCACGTGGAGTGAACCCGTCCTCTTTACCGACATTCACAGAGAAAGTCGTAAAAGTCACACTCTCTTCATTTTTCCGTTCTCCACGCCGTTTTTCTCTCCGTCCTCCATCGTGCCGCTCTTCATCCGAAAGATTCAAATCGGCAACCGAAGCATATTTTTTCAGTAATTTTCCGAATTCATAGGACATCATCTTCTGGATCAACTCTTCTTTAGACAACTCTTCGAATTTCTCGAACAACTCGTGCCGGTATTTATCCAGAGTCTCTTTCGGTTCTGTCATCAGGATCTTGTCGGCATAATACGACAGCTGAGCCCGACACACTTCTTCACCTCCGGGCACTTCCTTATACTGGAATTTTTTCTTCAGGATATTCTCGATCCGGCGCAATTTTCCTTTTTCTTTCGAATTGATAATAGCCACCGAAATCCCCTCACGTCCGGCCCGGCCGGTGCGACCGCTACGATGAGTGTAACTTTCCACATCTTCGGGCAAATTATAATTGATTACATGAGTCAGATTGTCCACATCCAATCCCCGGGCAGCCACATCGGTAGCCACCAGCACTTTCAGCCGTTTAGCCCGGAAACGGTCCATCACATCATCCCGTTGTGCCTGACTCAAGTCACCGTGCAGGGCATCACAATCGATCCCGTCTTTCTGTAACTTCCGGGCAATTTCCCGGGCATCCATTTTCGTCCGGGTGAAAATAATCGCATACATATCCGGAGCGCAGTCGATCACCCGATGAAGAGTCTCATAACAATCCCTGGCCAGCACCTGATAATATTCGTGCGTCACTGTATCTGCACCCTGATTTTTCTTTCCGGTAGAAATTTCCTGAGGATTACGAAGATAATTCTTAGCGATACGTTCCACCTCACGAGGCATAGTCGCTGAAAACAGATAGGTATTTCTTTCTGCAGGAGTTTCATCCAAAATAAAATTCAGATCCTCCTTAAAACCCATATTCAACATCTCGTCGGCTTCATCGAGTACGACTGCCCGAACCTGTTCGATTTTCACCGCTTCCCGCTTGATTAAATCACAGAGACGGCCCGGAGTAGCCACCAATACGTGTACACCCCTATCCAATTCCCTGATTTGTTTGCGGATATCCGCCCCCCCATATACACATGCCACCCGGATATCACTCCGGTATTTCGCATAATTCTGCAAGTCCTTACCGATCTGCATACACAACTCGCGGGTAGGACTCAGAATCAGCACCTGAATTGCATTCAATGAAGTGTCCAGCTTTTGCAATAAGGGCAAACCGAAAGCCGCTGTTTTACCGGTCCCGGTCTGAGCCAAGGCCACCAAATCATTTTCTTCCCCTAAAATCACGGGAATTACTTTTTCCTGTACAGGACTAGGAACCTCGAACCCTAAATCTTCAATTCCTTTTAGAATTTCTCCTTCTAAACCTAATTCTTTAAATTTTTCCATTCTTTTTTTTAATGCAGCATCTTGCTGCGTTACTTGGCAACTCCATTGTTGCACTTTCTCCTCTTCCCCATTTCTCTCTTCCTCCCCCTATCTTTCCCCCCTTTTACTTTTTACCTTTTACCTTTTACTTTTTGTGCCTCTCCCGTCTTTAGCTTTTAGCCTTTAGCTCTCTAGCCTTTAGCTTTCTAGCCTTTAGCTTTTAGCCTCAACTCACCCTCAAGTCCCTCCGTTCGAATGCAGGTACCGTCTCTAATTCCCTCACCTGTTCTTCGGTCAATCCGGGTTTCACCCGTACTTCTTCCTCTTTCAGGCATTCCGGTTGTTTAGCATATCCGGCACAAGTATTCTCTTCTCCGAACAACTCGATATCTCCGGTAGGGAAACCGGTAGCAATGATCGTCACAGAGACGGCATCCCCCAAATCGGGATCGGTACCCACACCCCAGATCACAGCGGCATTATTTCCCACTTTACGAATAATATGGGAAGTAATCTGAGACATTTCGTCCATGGTAATCTCATCTGTTCCGGAAGTAATATTCAGTAAAATATCTTTCGCTCCTAAAATATCGTTATTATTCAGCAGCGGACTTTCCAAAGCCTCTGTGATTGCCCGGATCGCCCGGTCCTCACCGCTAGCCTGGGCAGCTCCCATAATAGCCACCCCACTATCCGTCATCACCGTCCTGACATCGGCAAAATCGACATTGATATATCCCGGAAGGGTAATAATCTCAGCAATACCTTTAGCAGCGATATTCAGTACATCGTTGGCTTTTGCAAAAGCTTGCGATATAGTTTGCGATCCATAGATCGATTTGATTTTTTCATTATCGATAACGATCAGACAATCCACATGATCTTTTAAGCGACGCAATCCGTCACGGGCCTGATCCAAACGTTTCGGACCTTCGAAACGCGCCGGCACCGAAACGATCCCAACCGTCAGAATCCCCATGTCCTTAGACAACTTGGCAATCACCGGGGCAGCCCCCGTACCGGTACCTCCTCCCATAGCAGCCGTGATAAAGGCCATCCGGGTATCCTTCTTCAGAATAGCTTCTATATCGGCCAGACTCTCCTGAGCCGACTTCTCTCCCATGGCAGGATTATTACCTGCTCCATGTCCTGCGGTCAACTCTTTCCCCAACTGAATTTTACAAGGAATCGGACTGTTGCGGAGCGCCTGATAATCTGTATTACAAATGACAAAATCGACATCACAGATCCCTTTCTCGTACATATATTCCACAGCATTTCCACCTCCGCCACCGACACCGATCACCTTGATAATGGTAGGCGTTTTCTCGTTCAGATTAAAATTTATAAATCCGTCGACCATGGTATTATTCGTTTATTTGTTTATTCTTCATCACTAAAAAGCGTACCGATCTTTCGTTTGAGCCATCCGTTCGTATCGGGCACTTCATTGACTCCCCGCTGGCTCCGCTCAAAACGGTCTACCCGTCGGTTAGATTCCCGTTTCTGTTTTCTCGCCCGTTCTTCTTCCTGTTTCTGACGGCGCAAACGGGCTTCTTCCTCCAGTTCGGCCGGATTCATAACCTTCATCTCCAGATCGTCGGGCAAGGGCTCCACCTTAAAATAGGGCTTTTTAGCCGATGTCGTAGTTGCCGTTTCTATTTTCTGCTCTGTTGCAGCAGTAGCTCTTCCCCGGTTATTGTTAAATCCGGTAGCGATCACCGCTACCCGCAGTTTATCCCCCAAGGTCTCGTCTTTACCGGTCCCCCAAATCACATTCACATTTCTTCCTACTTTCTCCCGCAACGAATCGGTGATCAGACTGATTTCATCCATCGTGACTTCCTTTTCGCCGTAAAGCATATTCAACAGAATATTAGAAGCTCCCCGAATATCGTTACTGTTCAACAAAGGCGATATCAAAGCATTCGTCAAGGCTTCCATCGCCCGGCCTTCTCCTTCCGCTTCAGCCGCTCCCATCAAAGCCACCCCGCTATCCCGCATCACGCTCTCGACATCGGCAAAATCGACATTGACATATCCTTTTACGGTAATGATTTCGGCAATACTCTTCGCCGCAATCGTCAGGACGTTATCGGCCATAGCAAAAGCATCGGACAACTTCAGGTCTCCGTATATCTCCCGCAACCGTTCATTGGCAATAATCAGCAAAGCATCTACATACTCTTCCAGTTCATCGATACCGGTCATCGCCTGTTCGATCTTGCGTTTGCCTTCGAAGCTGAAAGGCACGGTCACGATACCGATGGTCAGAATACCCAATTCCTTCGCCTGCCGGGCAATTTCAGGAGCGGCTCCGGTACCCGTCCCTCCCCCCATTCCGGCAGTAATAAACACCATCCGGGTATTATGTTCGAGAATCGTTTTGATAAAATCCATACTCTCGATAGCGGACAGACGTCCTCTTTCGGGCTGGCAACCGGCTCCGCGTCCTTCTGTCAGCTCCTTCCCCAACTGGATCCGGTTTTTTACCCGGCTCTGGCGCAAAGCTTGTATATCCGTATTACAAACGACAAATTCAACCCCATGAATTCCCTGCCGGAACATATGGTTTACGGCATTACTTCCACCTCCGCCGACACCGATCACCTTAATGATCGATTCTTCTTGAGTTGCATCAGGTAATTTCAATGAAATCAGGTCGTCTTCAATTTCCATAACTTGAAAAATAAAAGTTAAACATTCCGGAGCCTAAATACCGAAGATCTTACCGATTCTTCTGACAATCTTTTCTCCGATACCATTAGGGGTCTCCTTCGGTTCTTGCCGGGCACAAAGCAACAGTCCCAGAGCCACCAGATACTCAGGTGTCCGCAACACTTCTTCCCGGGGGGCCTGAATCCGGCGTGCCGCAGCACTTTCTACAGGATGTCCGGACATCCGCCGCAACAATTCATCTACATCCTGCAACCGACTGCCTCCTCCTGTCAACAATACCGGATCTTCGACATCATCGAATCCCCATTGCTGCAACTGGAAAATCACACCCTCCAGCAATTCTTCGCACCGACTTTGTATAACCGTAGCCAAATCCCGGCTTTCCAACGTTAAGCGGGTATCCGGTATCGGCAATTTTTTATTTTTACAGATCGACCTTAAGGCCTGTCCGTATTCGTGTTTCAACTTACGGGCTTGTCCGAAACTCAAGGCAAAAGCAGCCATCGTATCGGTATCTATCGTCCGTACCCCGATCGGCAAATGCGCTTCATATTCCAACATTCCATCACGGAAAAGGACGACGTTCACTCCCATCGCTCCCAGATCCACCAAAGCAAAGTCACGTTCAGCCCGTTCTACATCCAGTGCTTCAGCATAAGCACGAACCGCCGGATAAAACTCTATCTCCTGAATCCCGCTTCCCTCGAACAGCCCCTGAATATCGGCCAAATAATCATAATCGGCCAGATATACCTGATAGGTCACCTCCAGATTCCGTCCGCTTCTACCCAGCGGATCGGCGATCATTTCCCCGCGGTCGATCGCATAACCTACCGGCAGGATATCCACCACTTCATCCTGTCCTCCGCCATAAGCGTCTATGCAACGTTGTTCTGCCCGGAATAAATCACTTTGTTCAACGACTTTCTTTTGTATAGGTACGACTATTCTTCGTTCGACGATCCGCAAAACAGCTCCCGACAAGGCCACATTCATCACCTCGATTTCCCGGTCTTTCATCAGCTCCGACATCAGGCTACGAATACACATTCTCACCTTCTCCTTATCCTTGATTACGCCATGTTCGATGCCTTGTGAGGCCATAATCTTTATTCCTTTCAAATGGCAAACGCTCCCTTCTCCCGAAGCCAGCGCCATAACCATTTTTTCAGATCCCATATCCAAAGATGCAGTCCAACCCATAATCTGCTATATTATCTTTTAACACATACTATCTGATTCTTAAACTTCAGATTTATTTCTTTATATACGTTCCATCCCTTTAAAACTATACCTTCCCGAAGGAAAAGACGTAAATTTTCCAATTTCTCGTTCATATCGTCCAAAGTCCCTAATACAATCCTGAAATTCCCGACTTTCGGGATCAGTACAACTTCATTTCCTTTTTCGACAACGATCTGTTCCACCAAAGCATCCCAGAACTCATCATTCCGTAAAGTCATTATAAAAGGGTATAAACCATTACAAGCAAACTTTCTGGATATATTTCCGGTAGCCACGACTACGCGCGACGTATATTTCCGGGACAACGGCATGATTTTACCATCTTCATCCACATAATAACCTTCACCTGACATAATTCTCAGTACAGGCTTTCGTTGTGTGATTTCTACATGAAAATAACCGTCCAAAGTGTAGTAAACCTGAGCCGACTTAATCACCGAATTTCTGACCAGAATATGCTCCAAACTGTCTTTATCGACACTGACTATATTGCATCCCTCGATATCACCATATCCGCGTTTAATAATCCCCAACACTTCCGTCTCGTCGATAAACGCATTTTCTTCGGTACCGTCAACGACAACCTGCAAACCCTCACATTTTACCTCCCTCAATTTTGCCGATGCAAAGGTAAACACAATTATCAGGTATACAAACAAACTGACAGATAATATGTAAGGCAATATTTTTTTCATTCTTCCCGCCTTTATAGCATATAGCCTTTAACTTTTTACTTTCTACCTTTTTACCTTCTCCCCAATCTCTCCCACCAACCGATCGATATCCCCTGCTCCCATCGTCACCAATATACCTCCCTGAAAATCAGGTATAATCTGTTGTAACAGTTCCTCTTTTGTCACAATATTCCCCGGAACAGTAAGCCTTTTCCGGATCACTTCCGCAGTAATTCCCGGAATAGGTCGTTCCCTGGCCGGATAAATCTCCAGTAAAACCACCCGGTCGGCCAAACTCAGGCTCCGGGCGAAATCCTCCTGAAAATCCCGGGTCCGGGTATATAAATGAGGCTGAAAAACCACCGTCACCGGCCGATCGGGCCACATTTCCCGGACAGAACGCAGCGTAGCCTCGATCTCCCGCGGATGATGAGCGTAATCGTCGATATAAATGGTCTTTTCAGTATATACTTGTATATTAAAACGCCGGGCTACTCCCTTAAAGTCAGGCAGTGCTCTCCGGATTTCCTCAGGCTGTACTCCGGCTTCCAAAGCCAACGTGATGGCTGCCGTTGCATTTTCAACATTCAACCGCCCCGGTATTCCCAGTATCAATCCTTCGATATCTACCCCACGCCCATGATAATCGAATACATAACGTCCCTGTTCGATCCTCAACCCATCGGCATAACAATCGGCTTTCACCTCTACGCCGTAATAACCGGTTACCAGCGTCTGCTTCAACTGCAATCCTTTTTTCAGAAACAGTCTCCCGCCCTGTGGGTTCACTTGTCCGGCAAATGCTTCGAAAGCCTCCAACAGATTGGCTTTATTCTCATAGATATCCAAATGATCTTCATCCATTGCCGTGATTACCGCTATTTCCGGACTCAGATGTAAAAACGAACGGTCGAATTCATCTGCTTCGATAACGATATACGAAGAATTACGATCCAGCAATAGATTAGTTCCAAAATTCGCCGCTATTCCGCCCAAAAAAGCATTACATCCTACGGTTGAATTTTTTAACAAAAAGGCAGTCAGCGTAGATACCGTCGTTTTCCCATGTGTACCGGCTACACAGATCGCCTTTCCTTTCCGGGAAATCATACCCAGGACCTCCGCCCGTTTATGCAAATCGAAACCCGCCCCTACGAAATAAGCCCGTTGCCGGTTATCCCCGGGTATCGCCGGAGTATATACCACCAACGTCGTCGTTTTATCCCGGAATTCAGCCGGAATCTCTTCCTCTTCATCGATATAATTAATCCGGATTTCTTCTTCAGCCTGCATTTTTTGAGTCAATGCCGAAAGAGTCCGGTCATAACCGGCCACTTTGTACCCTTTAGCCTTAAAATAACGGGCCAAAGCACTCATACCTATTCCTCCGATACCCAGGAAATAAACGTTTTTTATCGTCTGTTCTAACTCAACCATACTATTTTCAAACACTTAGCCGATCACCTTCAATATTTCTCTCGCAATTTGCTCATCCGAATCCCGGATAGCCAATTTCGCTATATGCTTTTCCAGCTCTTTCCGTTGTTTTTCATCCGATAGCAAACCGGTGAGCACCTGTTCCAACCGTTCTTCAGCTTCCGTATCCCTGATCATGACAGCAGCCCCTTTATCGACCAGCGCCATAGCATTCTTTGTCTGATGATCTTCTGCCACATTAGGCGAAGGAATCAATACCGCCGCTTTTTCCAATAAGCAAAGTTCGGATATTGTCCCTGCTCCGGCACGGGCAACGACAATATCCGCAGCAGCATAAGCCAAATCCATCCGCTTCAGGAAAGCCAGTAATTTTACATTTTCCGGTAATTTACCGTCCAGCTGTTTTTTCAGATCCTCATAATAATAACTACCACACTGCCACAATACCTGTACCTCTTGCCACTGCCCTATATCCTTTAAACAACGCATCACCGCTTTATTCAATGTGCCGGCACCCAAGCTTCCTCCGGTCACCAATATCGTCTTCTTCGAGGCATCCAGTCCATAGAATTCTATTCCTTCAGCCCTGATTTCCCGGGCCTGTAACAGATCTTTCCGCACCGGGTTACCGGTAAAGATAATTTTCTTTTTTTCAAAAAAACGCTCCATCCCTTCATAAGCCACACAAATCTTACAAGCTTTTTTCGCCAGTAGTTTATTCGTCACCCCTGCATAGGAATTCTGTTCCTGCAAAATCAAAGGAATACCTGCTTCTGCAGCTACCCGTCCGATCGGCCCACTGGCATATCCACCGACTCCCACCACAGCATCGGGTTTAAACTCCCGGATAATCTTTCTGGCTTTACGCAGACTCTTCCAAAGATTATACAATACTTTCACATTTTCCAGAGTCAGTTTACGTTTTAGTCCCCTCACCGGTAATCCTTCGATGCGATAACCCGCTTCAGGCACTTTTTCCATCTCCATCTTCCCCTCGGCCCCGACAAACAAAATCTCGATATCCGGTTGCAACCGCTTCAATGCATTCGCAATCGACAACGCCGGAAAGATATGTCCTCCGGTACCTCCTCCGCTAACAATCACTCTTTTCATATCACAAAAGTATTAATCTATCTTCAAATCAAAAATCCGTATATAACTTAAATTTATAAACTTCCAATTTATCTTCCCCTTCGCTTCAGCTCATTCAATACTTCCCGGCCTTCACTTTCCAGCTCGTCCCTGATCTCTCCGATTCCTTCCTCACCGAGAATATCGAAATCCCGATCTTCGTCGTACTCTGCCGGTTTTCTCCCCCGCCGTCTTCCTGTCGGAGGCGTTACGGTCCGGGGTTGCATCTCCGGCAATTCCCCATCTTCCACTTCATCGACCAGCACTTCCTCGGGTTCGTATTCTTCCCGTCTGTTCTTCCGCCCCTGTTTTTCACTTTTCATCTTCAGCCGTTCGCTCTCTTCCTTTTCACCCTCCGGTGAAAAGGTATGGGCAATACTGAGAATCACACCGAAAGCTGCACTGGTAAACAAAAGCGACGTACCTCCCATACTCACCAAAGGCAAGGTCTGTCCGGTCACCGGTAATAACCCCACACAGACTCCCATATTGATCATTGCCTGTAAAACGATCGTCAACCCTAAACCGACAACCAGCAAAGCCGGAAAAATATCCGGCATACCCCGATCATTCAACACTTCCTTCCTCATGCTCTTTCGCCCGATCACTCCTACCCGGAACAAAATCACCGCATACAGCAACATGATGAAAGCACCGCCTCCCAATCCGTATTCTTCAATCACAATAGCATAAATAAAATCGGAATAAGGGTGAGGCAAAAAATTACGCTGCGTACTGTTACCGGGTCCGCTCCCCATCAATCCCCCCTTAGCCACCGCAATACGAGCCTGTACCGACTGATAGGAATAACCGTCTCCATCCTCTCCGCCTTTGGCAAAATCTGTAATACGGTTAACCATCGTACCGATCCGTCCCCATTTTTGCACCTGAGGTATATAAATTCCCAGAATCAACACCAAAGCAATCGCCGCCAAAGCGGTTCCCAAGGTCATCGCCAACAACCGCCAGCGCATCCGGGCTATCATAAACAGGATAAAACATACTGCCCCGATCAAAGCCGAGGTAGAGAAATTATCCATAAAAATCAACAAAATCACCGGTCCCACAAAAAGCAGAAACTTCTGTAAAACACTATCGTCACAATGCGTGTCGGTCTGAGCCTCGGACAAAATCCGGGCTGTAAACATCATGATAGCGATTTTCGCCAGCTCGGAAGGCTGAAAAGTAAGACCGATCAAAGGCAAACGGATCCATCGCCCGGCTCCGTTGATATTCGTACCCCCAAAGGCTGCACAAACCAATAAAATCATAGATACGAACAACAACACTCCGGCATATTTATAAAAATACCGGTAATGAATCGACTGTACGATAAACATCACTCCAAAACAGCCTCCGATCAAAAATAATTGCTTGATCAGATAGAAAAACGTATTCCCCGCCTTCTCGTTATAAGCCAGACGTCCTGTAGAGGAATACACCACCATGACAGAAGCGATCATCAGCATGATAACGATATACCAGAGAATCTTATCTCCCTTAAATGCTATTTTTTCTTTCCAGTCGTTCATTTCAATCGAATCCAGATTTCAGTTCACAATTTCCTACAGCTCTTTTACGGCAGCTTTAAAAAGTTCGCCGCGGTTTTCGTAATTTTTAAACAGATCGAAGCTGGCACAACAGGGAGAAAGCAGAACCGTATCTCCTTCCACCGCATACTGCCGGGCAGCTGCCAGCGCATCTTTCAAACTATGTGTATCGACTACCTGACAAATTCCGGAAAAATTATCGATCAATTTCCGGTTATCCACGCCCATACAAATCAACACTTTGACTTTTTGACGTACCAGATCGAACAAGACACTGTAATCATTTCCTTTATCCGTACCTCCGGCAATCCAAATCACCGGAGTAGTCATACTATCCAAGGCATACCAGGCAGAATCGACATTGGTGGCTTTCGAGTCGTTGATATAAGTCACCCCCTCCACAACCCGTACGGTTTCGAGCCGATGTTCCACCTGCGGGAAGGTCCGCAATCCTTCAGCGATTTTTTCGTCCGAAACACCGACCTGCATACAAGCCAGAATCGCAGCCATCGCATTATAGACATTGTGTCTCCCCTGAATACTGATCTCCTGTTTGGCGATCCGGAACTGCCGGTTTTCCAACTGCACGACCACCTCTTCTCCTTCCATCCAGGCACCGCTTCGACATGTATTTTTCTCCCATATACTCCGGTCAGCATAAATAAATCCGGCCATCCGGGGTACAACTCTCACCTGCCGGAGTCTATGCCCTACCGCCTCGCTATCCAAACCGTAAATAAACAAATCCTGAGGACGCATATTATTCAGTATCCGGAACTTCGAATCGATATAATTTTCGAACTTATGGTCGTACCGATCCAAATGATCCGGGGTTATATTCGTCAGAACGGCAATATCCGCCCGGAAATCAAACATCCCGTCGAGCTGAAAACTCGAAAGCTCGACGACATACAGCGGATGTGCATCCTCTGCCACCTGTGCAGCCAGACTACGCCCCACATTTCCGGCTAATCCGGCATCGATCCCCGCTGTAGTCAAAATATGACAAGTCAGCAAGGTAGTCGTCGTTTTCCCATTGCTCCCGGTAATACACACCATTTTCGCCTCCGTATGCCTGCCGGCAAATTCGATTTCCGAAATCACCTCGATCCCCCTTTCGCGCAGAGCTACGACTATCGGCACCGTATCGGGAATCCCAGGACTCTTTACCACCAATTCAGCAGCAAAAATCCGATCCATCGAGTGCTGCCCTTCTTCAAACGCAATCCGGTGTGTAATCAATTCGTCCCGATAAGATTCAGCCAATTTTCCCTTATCCGACAAAAATACTTCATATCCTAAATGACGGCCCAACAAGGCTGCACCGACCCCACTTTCTCCCCCTCCTAAAACCACCAATTTCATAAACTTCAATTTTTATATTTATTTTCCTCCCTTTCTTTCCCCTCCTTCTATCCCATAACTTCCAGCCTTCAGCTTATAGCTTATCGCTTTTAGCCTTTTAGCCTTTTACTTTCTACCTTATCTTCAGCGTCACAATCGTCACCACCGCCAGAATAATACCTATAATCCAAAAGCGGGTAACAATCTTAGGTTCGGGTATACCTTTCTTTTGGAAATGATGATGTAGAGGTGCCATCAAAAAAATCCTTCTTCCTTCTCCGAATTTCCTTTTCGTATATTTAAAATAACTGACCTGCATCACGACAGACAGATTCTCCATCAGGAAAATCCCGCACAAAGCCGGTATCAATAATTCTTTATGAATGATAATAGCGAAAACGGCAATGATCCCTCCCAATGCCAGACTTCCGGTATCCCCCATAAACACCTGGGCCGGATAAGAGTTATACCACAAAAACCCGATCGTCGCTCCGATAAAGGCAGAACCGAATACCACCAATTCTCCGGAATGCGGAATGTACATGATATTCAGATAATCGGCATAGACCATATTCCCCGACACATAGGCCAGGATTCCCAGCGTCGCTCCGATAATCGCCGACGTTCCGGTAGCCAGACCATCCAGACCATCGGTCAGATTCGCCCCATTCGACACAGCTGTAATGATAAAAATAGTAACCAAAACAAACAACAGCCACCCCAGCTCGTCGGCATATTTTCCCGCAAAAGAAGTAAACCAGGCATAATCGAACTCGTTATCTTTAAAAAAAGGAATAGTTGTTTTTGTCGATTTGATATCTTTCGTACGGACCTGCTGGGTACCCTCGGCAGAAAATCCTTCATCCACCGTACTGGTCACCACACCGATTTCACTCACCGCAGCCCTCTCCCGGATGACGACCTCATCATTCATATAGAGGGTCAGTCCGACAATCAATCCGAGCCCTACTTGTCCGATCACTTTGAAACGGCCTTTCAACCCTTCCTTATGCTTCCGGAATACTTTGATATAGTCATCGGCGAAACCGATCAATCCCAACCATATTGTCGAAATAATCATCAGTTGGATATAGACATTATCCAAACGGGCGAACAAAAGTACCGGAATCAGGATAGCCAGTAAAATAATGATCCCCCCCATCGTCGGCGTTCCTTTCTTCTCCATCTGGCCCTGCAAACCCAAATCACGGATTTCCTCCCCGATCTGCTGTCTCTGCAGCATCCGGATCACTCTTTTCCCCACCACGGTGGCAATGATCAAGGACAAAATAATAGCACAGGCCGAGCGAAAAGTGATGTATTGAAACACCCCGGCTCCCGGAAAATCAAAACTCTCTAAATATTGAAATAAATGATACAACATTACGTTTAAAAGTTAGGAATTAGCGATTAGAGAGATCAAAAATCTCCCGGATAACTTCCTTATCGTCGAAGTGGTGTTTTACTCCTTTCACTTCCTGATAATTTTCATGTCCTTTACCGGCAACCAATATGATGTCTCCTTTTGAAGCCATACCAATCGCTTTCCGGATAGCCTCTTTCCGGTCGGTAATGGCTTCTACCCGGTACTGAAATCCTTCTTTCACTCCGGTCAGCATATCACGGATGATCTGTTCGGGATCTTCACTCCGCGGATTATCGGAAGTGAGGATGACATGATCACTATAACGGCAAGCTGCATCAGCCATCTCCGGACGTTTGGTCTTATCGCGGTCGCCTCCGGCTCCCACAACGGTAATCACCTGATTATTCCTGCCTTTCAATCCGCAGATCGTCGACAATACATTCTCTACAGCATCCGGAGTATGGGCATAATCGACCACCGCCATCACTCCTTCGGTCGAAATCAAAGTTTCGAAACGTCCGGACACCGGCACCAGCAAACTCACATATTCCAACACGTTCTCTTTCGGGAACCCCAACAAACGGGCAGCAGCATATACTGCTAACAGATTGTAAGCGTTGAAATCACCGGTAAACTTGGTCCACACTTCTTCCCCGTCAAGTCGGAGCAAGGTTCCGTCCAGATGTTTCTCGATCACTTTAGCTGTAAAATCAGCCATCGTCCGGCAAGAATAGGTATATCGGTGTGCTCTGGTATTCTGCAACATCACCAGGCCATTTTTATCATCAGCATTGGTCAAAGCAAAAGCATGGGCCGGTAAACGGTCGAAAAAAGCTTTCTTCGCTTCGATATAAGCCTTGAATGTTTTATGATAATCCAGATGATCGTGTGTAATATTGGAAAAAATAGCCCCGTCGAAATCCAGACCGGCAATCCTTTTCTGATGGATCGCATGCGAACTGGCTTCCATAAAACAATACCGGCATCCGGCATCTACCATCCGCCGTAATAATTCCTGGATAGACAGCGCATCCGGAGTTGTATGTGTCGCCGGAATCTTTTCCTCTCCGATATAGTTACATACCGTCGACAACAGTCCGGCCTTTTCTCCGGTCAATCGAACCAGTTCGTACAACAAGGTTGCCGTCGTCGTCTTTCCGTTTGTCCCCGTCACCCCGACCAGTTTCAGTTCCCGGGAAGGATTATCCCAGTAATTCCCGGCCATTACCCCCAAAGCCTCGGAGGTATCTGCAGTCCATATATAAGTTACCTCTTCCGGTCTGTTTTCCGGCAATTGTTCACACACTACCGCAACAGCCCCGCGGGTCAACGCTTTGTCGATAAAAGCATGTCCGTCCGCATTGACTCCTCTCTGAGCGATAAATACATCTCCCGGTTCGATTTTGCGTGAATCGAAATGGATATGTCCGATCTCCCGGTCGGTATCCCCATATACTTTTCCGACATTTACTCCGTTTAATAATTCCTTTAATTTCTTCATCTCTTTGTGCAGCCCTGGCCGCGTTATTTAATCTCTTATCTTAGTTCAATCCGGATATAAGACCCTTTGGGAACTTCCGCCCCGGGTTGGAGCGATTGCCGCTGTACCATTCCCGCACCGGAAAAATCGACTTTCAAACCGGAATTTTCCAATACGTACAGTGCATCCCTCAAACCCATTCCCTTCACATTCGGCACCGATGAATAGGAAATCCGCCGGGGTTTGATCACGATATTTTCCCCTTCGTTGCTGGCCGTGACCACCCAATCTGCGTCATCCGCATCCCTCACTCCGTCTATATCCATATCCAATTCATCGAAAATAGTCCTGAAATCTTCTTTCAGGCCATTTTTACATACCGGCAAAGTCTTATCCGCTTCATATTCGGGTTCTCCATATTGTACGTATGCCATAGAGTAAACCTTATCGGCAATTTCCCGGAAAACCGGAGCCGATACAGTCGTGGCATAATAACCGTTCGTCGGATTATCGATCACGACAATACAGGAATACAAAGGCCGTTCGGCAGGGAAATATCCCACGAAGCTCGCCCGGTAACGTCCACCTCCATATCCGCTCGACCCGCTTGCCAAACGGGCTGTACCCGTTTTACCGGCGATCCGGTATTTAGGCGTATAAATATTCCGGGCCGTACCGTTTTCGACGACTCCTTCCAACATATCTTTTACCTCGTTCAACGTCTTCCGGCTACAAATCCTTCCCCCGACTTCCTCCGGCTCGAAGGATTCCACTACCTCTCCCCGGTTCCGGATCTCTTTTACCAGGCGCGGACGCATCCGCTGACCGTCATTGGCTATGGCATTATAAAAAGCCAGAATCTGCAGAGGAGTAACTTTTAATTCATACCCGATACTCATCCAGGGCAAACTGATACCGCTCCAGCTTTTATCTTTGGGATATTTGATATAAGGCTCTATCTCTCCCGGCAGACAAATACCGGTTTTCTTATCCAACCCCATAGCATACCAGCGGTTTACAAATTTCTCCGGCCGGTCTTTATAATGATCATACACCAATTTCGCAATACCGTTCGACGATTTTTCCATTATCTGTTTTACCGTCACTTTCCCTAAACCATCATGCGATTCGGTCAGATAACGGTCATAAAATTTATATCTCCCTGAAGTACCCAGGTCGATCGTATCGTAAGGAGTGACACACCCGTCCTCCAGCAAGGCGATCATAGTCGCTGCTTTGATTACAGATCCCGGTTCACCGGCACCACTGATAGCAAAATTCTGGTTTTCAATATATACCCCGTCCTTTCTGGCCAGGTTGGCGATTGCTTTGATATCCCCGGTTTTCACTTCCATCAGGATAGCCGTACCGTGTGTCGCCTCGCTTTTCTCCATCTGTTTTTTCAGGGCATGCTGCACGATATCCTGGTAATCCACATCTATCGTGGTCACGACATCGTGTCCATCTACCGGTTCCTTACGGGTAATGACCATCCAGGTCCCCGACATCATCCGCTTGATCCCCTGTCCGCATTCACCCTTCAACTGGTTTTCAAAAGTAGCTTCCAGTCCTACCCGTCCTTCCCTTTCCCCGGTCTCCGATTCGTTCAGATAACCGATCGTCCGGCCGGCTAAATTCACATGGGGTTGTAATCTTTCGTCATTGACTATAGCCTGAAAACCACCTTTATTCTTTCCCAGACGGAAAATCGGGAATTGACGGATTTGTTTCAACTCCTTATGATTCACTTTACGTTTATTGATCAGCAAATAACGGTCGGGACGAGGTTTCCGATTGCGGGCACCCACCAGCTTATCTTTATAAAAAGCCTTACTTCCATCCTTAAAGAACCGGGATAAACACAAAGCCAGACTATCCACTTCAGCATCGAACACTTTCTTATTCACTGCAATAGGATCGAAACGGAGTTCATAAAAAGGAACCGAGGTCGCCAGAATCCGACCGTCGGCTGCCCAGATATCTCCCCGGTTGGGTTCTATTTTGACAGGCTGCACCGGCACATTTGCCGACGCCATCTTCCGCCACTTTTCCCCTTCCACAGTCATCACTGCACAAGCTTTAGCCAGAATCAGACAACCGAACAGTACGATAAACACATAAACAATTATGGTTCTCCACGTTATGTCATCCTTTATTGCCATTTCGATCACCGATACAATTTTACCGGAGGTTCTTTACTCTCCTCCAATGCTAATCCTTCATTTTTTATCCGTTTGATAATCTCCGATTGCTTGCGCATCAACATCAAATCCGCCGCTGCAGAAATCGACTCGAAACGCAGATCGGTTACTTCCTTTTCCAGAAGAACCCTCTCCCGATACAGCTTTTCAGTAGAATATCCATTGGATATATACCAAATCCCTAAAAAAGTAGCAAAAAGTACAAACCGGATATTCTGCCGCAGTTTTTCTGCTAGCAGACTTCCCTCCAATACACTTTTCACCGAGGACGACGTTTTGACCTCCTCTTGCCTCTCCTCCTCCACCGGCACATCTTCCGTTATCTTTTTCCTACTAAAAACTCCCATCTCTTTCCTTATTATTTCTTAATCCTTCTTTCTCGCAATCCGAAGCTTTGCACTCCTGGCCCGCGGATTACGCACGATTTCCTCTTCCGAGGGAACGATCACTTTCCGGTTGACCAATTCAAAGTTATGGTGTACATGACCGAACACCAGATCCTTTTCCAATTTACCTTCCGCATTCCCGGCCTTCAAAAAATTTTTCACAATCCGATCTTCCAGAGAATGATAGGTAATAATCACCAATCTGCCCCCCGGCTTCAATACCTCCATCGCCTGTTGCATCATCTCCTCCAAAGCTTCCAGCTCCCCGTTCACTTCTATCCGTAAAGCCTGATAGACTTTTGCCAGATATTTTTTTTCTTTCAACTTCGGAATACAAGGCAAAATAATCTGATAAAACGCCTCGGAAGTTTTTATTTCCTGATTTGCCCGGGCTTTCACGATCAAATCCACCAACCTCCGGGCATTCTCCACCTCCCCGTAATTCCTGAAAATAGCGGTCAACTGTTCTGCATCGTAGGTATTCAGCACGGTAGCGGCTGTCAGCTTACTCCGTTGGTTCATCCTCATATCCAATTCCGCTTCGAACCGGAACGAAAATCCCCGGCCGGCTTCATCGAATTCATGAGAAGATACCCCCAAATCCGCCAGAATGCCATCCGCTTCTTCATACCCATAATAGCGCATAAAATTACGCAAATATCTGAAATTATGATTCACAAAAATAAAACGATCATCTTCCGGCACATTAGCCAAAGCATCCTCATCCTGATCGAACCCCAGCAAACATCCCTCTGCATCCAATCGTCTCAATATCTCCCCGGAATGTCCTCCACCCCCGAAGGTCAGATCCAGATACACACCTCCCTGCCGGATATCCAATCCATCGACAGACTCTTTCAGCAAAACCGGTACATGATATTCGGACATATCTATCGTATATTAGTTTTTAAAAATTTCTTCCGCCATCGCCCCTAACTCTTTTCCACTAATCGCCACCTCCTCATACACCCTGGCGTCCCACACCTGTATCATCGAATCCTGCGCAGCCAACACCATCTCCTTATCGATACCGATCTCATCCAGCATCTTCCGGGGTAGTAAAATCCGGCCATTGGTATCCATTTCCACCTCCTGCGTTCCCCGACAAAACTCCCTAAAAAAAGCCGCATGTTTAGGATCGAACAAATTCAGACGGGCACGTACCCCCGCAATCATATTTTCCCATTCCTGCAAAGGATACATATCAATGCACTTCCCGAAGACATTTTTCCGCAAAACAAAAAACGTCTGTTGCGAAGCCACCATCACTCTCCGGAAAGAGGCAGGCACCACAACCCGACATTTGCTATCAGCTTTACAGGTATAATCTCCGATAAATGAAGCCATCGTATTACCAATTAATTCTATAACAACTTATTACAAACATACACTACTCCCGAAAACAAGAGGTGGATTTGTGATGTAAAGTTAGGAAATATTTCCCACTTTAAACCACTTTATCCCACTTTTTTATTAAAAATAACGTATTCCCAAGCAGGACAAGTATATGAACGATGAAGTACCCATATAATCCGCAAAACGAATTGTGCACAATTCGTTTTGCGGATTATAGTATTTGGCAACACCCGTACTCCGATTTTTAATCAGAGAACGGCTAAGCCTTTCGAAGGCTATGCTTTCCCTAAGGTTCCTCCATATATCAGCTACTATAAAATCAATTTAAACCTATATTAAAACCAATTTATCTAACTTTTAATATGGATTTAATGTGAATTTAACCTGAATTTAATCTGGATTTGAAGATACGAATCCCAGGCGGATCACTGAAAACAAAAGAAAAATCAAGCAAATCCTTGATAATCAGACATTAGCAGGGATTTCTTTTTTCTGGCAGATAGCAGAAAATAGCCGTTTCAAGCATATTGTTGGTGTGCAAATCGTGGTACATAAATCAGGCTGAAAAAAGTCCCACGATTTAGCTTCTTTCTCACTGATTCATAGCATTTTGCATGGTCGTACTTTGGAAGAGAATACATAGTTTTGTAACTCTAAAAACGATGTAAAAATGGCTAGAAAAACCTTCAATGTGCTATTCTTTATCAAGAAAGCCAGATTATTAAAGAATGGAGAAGCACCCGTGTGCATGAGAATTACTGTAAACGGCTGTATGGTAGATGTTTTAGTAAAAAGAAGCTGTCCTGTAAATCTATGGAATCAGGCAAAAGAAAACTCCAAAGGAAAAGATCGTATGTCGGTGGAACTGAACCACTACTTGGAAATCACACGCTCTCGCATACACCAAATTTATAGAGAACTGGAATCCACAGGTAAGACTATTACAGTCGATCTTATGAGAAAGCTATATTATGGGGTGGATGAAGATAGTAAAACGCTATTGCAAGTATTCAGAGAGCATAACGAACAAAGCCGTAAGCTAATCGGTAAGGACTTCGTTAGTAAGACCGTTCAACGGTATGAAACCACTACCCGATATTTAGAGGAATTCATAAAGAAAGAATATCAATTATCTGATATTGCCCTAAACAACTTGGAAGCCAACTTTATTTCTAAGTTCGATGCTTTTTTGAAAATTGAAAAAGGTTGTGCGCAGAATTCAGCTATCACCCGATTGAAGAACTTGAAGAAGATTATCCGTATTGCTTTGGAAAACGACTGGATAAAGAAAGATCCGTTTGCTTACTATCGCTTCAAACTGGAAGAAACCGATCCTGAGTTCCTGACGATGGACGAGATTAAAATTATTCTTGCAAAAGAATTCACGATTAAGCGAGTAGAACAGGTACGTGACGTTTTTATCTTTTGCATTTTTACTGGATTGGCGTTCAGCGATGTGAAAGATTTATCACCCGAACACTTGGTAAAAGACAACAAAGGGGAGCTTTGGATAAGAAAGAACCGCCAAAAGACAAAAATCATGTGCAACATTCCTGTGCTGCCTGTAGCAGCTTCTATACTTGATAAATATAAGGATGTGGCAGAGTGTACCGGAAAACTTTTACCTGTATTGTGTAATCAACGCATGAACAGTTATTTGAAAGAAATTGCCGATGTGTGCGGAATTCATAAAAATCTTAGCACTCATACGGCCAGACATAGCTATGCCACTTCCGTGTGCCTTGCAAATGGCGTAAGTATGGAAAATGTAGCCAAGATGTTAGGTCATGCAGATACCAGCGTGACGAAACACTACGCACGGGTACTGGATCAGAATATTCTAAAGGATATGCAGAAAGTGAATAGCTGCTTGTCGGAATTGGCTATATAAATAAGGCAGTAGCCAATATAGAAAAAAGGATTGGGAATAATGAACTTCATTTTCTCAACCCTTTTCTTTTAAAGTAAGTTTTCCAGAACCCAATATGAAGCATTGACAAAGGTAATTTCCGTATTTAGCCTGTTCAAGTCCAAGCCTTCGGTTTAGATAAAAATCTTCCTCTCATTGCATTTCGAGCGTATTTTTATCTAAAGACTTGCACAGACTAAATACTTCACTGGAAAAGTCAATGATTCAAATTAAATTCCGAAAAACAATGTTTTTGTGAGTGGCAGATTATTCTTTCCAACTTTCAAAATAATGCTTTTGGAGCAGTTTATCAATATCGCTCTGGCGATAGATGATTTTACCTTTTATCTGGATAAAGGGGATTAGCCCTGTATCTCGCCACTCTTGCAGGGTTCGCAAACTGACATTCAGTTTCTTGGAAACTTCATTATTAGAAAGAAAGCGTTCCCCGTTCAGGTGGGGCTTGTAATGCTTAACTATAGATTCAATACCGATCAGCATCGAATCAAGCGAAGAAATAAACTCTTTAATTTGCAGGGTATCTTTATTTATTAGTTCCATGACTGAAAGATTGTTTTATTGAAATATTGATTTCAAGATTGCTATATGGCTGATTAGTTGCGCAGATAGTCACCAAGTGATGAAATGCTAAGTACATCTTTTGCCGGATCATAATCTACATAGAGTCGTTTGGATGCACTGGTAATAAAATACTGGCTACCATCTTGCTGTATCTCATAAGTAGCGGGTGAAGCTTGTTTAGTGGTTTCCGATACATATATAATAGAAAGAAGGTACTCTTTATCGCTCCGATAAATGATTATCGTAGGATTCAGATTAATGCTTTCCCATGTGCCTACAATGGAAAACAGATTGAAGGACGGATAATCTTCTTTAGTTCTTTTCATAAGGCGTGGTTTGTTTGGGTGACTGATTTTGTGTTTCACTGTCCGCAATAATTCTTTCAATATCGGAAGACTTATAATAAATCTTGCTCCCTATTTGAGAATAAGCCAGTCGCCCACTACTTCGGTAATATTGCAGCGTTCGCTTGCTCAAGCCTAACAACAGGCACACTTCCTGACTATCCAGCCAGTTTTCTACTTTTTGAGTATGACTGCTGCACAAACTCTCTATCCGTTTGGCAAACTCCGTGAAGCTCTCGCAGACATACGAAAATGTTCTTTTTTCGATGGTTACTACTTCCATACATTTAATTTTTAATGGTTAATAAAACGTGTTGATTCTATTTTCATCGGCAAATGAAAGAAGAATCAAGAGCCGTTTTCTAAACTGTCCGAGAGTGGTATAAAAAGACTGTTTATGGCAAAATGACACATGAATAATTTATTAGTCATAATACTCTTGCGGCACAACTATCAAAATGAATCCGAGTTAATTAATGGCGACAAGCTAAATAGATAAAAGGTAGAATGACAGAAAAGAGAAGTTTTATATGATACATTTTTAGCATATTCGATTAATCATTACTAAAATGGGAATCATGAAAAGATTAAAGTAGTTTTTACACATGATTTATAACCTGCGTATTAATAATAGCCATGGAAAGAGGTCAGAATAAGAATAACAAGAGGATACGGTAGAGGCAATACACGTACTTATGACTATGGTTTGGCGTGAAGTGGCTCTGCTGATAGTTACATACCCTTTTTTGTATCCCTACAAATAGGGATTGTTTTATAGAAAACACCCATTTGTATGGATTGTTTTATTTTTGAAATACAACGTACTTTGTATTCTAATAATAGGAACTACGTTCTGACCTATGCAAACAACAAAAGAATATACACATAAATTATTGTTGGAAACAGCAAGGAGAGCCTTTTTCAAGAAGGGCTTTAAGGCTGTGTCTATGCGTGAAATATCCAAATTGTCGGGTATCGGTCTGAGCAACATCTACAATTATTATCCTTGTAAGGACGATTTGTTGGCTGACGTGTTGCATCCGCTTTTGGAGGCGATGAACAGTATGCTGGAAGATCATAATCGCCCGGAGGCCTTTTCTTTGGATGTCTTTACCTCCGAAGAATATCATCGCTCATCCATGAAGGAGGTAATGAACATCGTAAGACGGTATCGTGAAGAATTTAAGTTACTTTTTTCATCTATCCAAGACTCTCGTTTCAATGATTATTGGGAACAATGGATTAAAAGAAGTACAGTAATGGGTATAGAATATATGGAAGGTATGAAAAAGCTCTACCCTGATCTGCATACCGATATTTCTCTATTCTTTATGCACTTCACCTGCTCATGGTGGGTTAATATGATGAAAGAGGTGGTGCAACATGAAGAGCTTTCCAGTGAAGAAATTGAATGTTTTATTGGTGAGTATATCCGCTTTAGCACAGGAGGCTGGAAAAGGCTCATGAATGTAAAAATAGAAAGATGAAAACAAATAGAAACATCCACACATCCTCCTGCCTACAATGCAACCCTTGTGGAAGCGGTTGTACAATTGTGGACAATCGGATTTCTTTCGTATTCGATTCGGAAAAGAAGCACTTTAGCCATCTTCTGTTCGACCCGACACCCGTTGCTTGCATGGGCAGATGCGGCAGGTCTTGTCAAGCAGGATTTCGCTTGGTGCAGGAGGCTAAATACCGCACCACTTCGGTAGAACAACTAAAAACAATCAATATATGAGTATCACCAACATCATCTGTAACGGCGAAATAACGCTTGTGCAAGGAGTAAACGGACTTTTCCTCTGCGAGGAATCGTGGGTAACACAAAGCAGAAAATCCGCTCTGCCCAGAGAGGCTTTGAACAAAGAGACTATTAGAATTAAAAAAGAATGCATCGATATTGAACGTCCAGAGACTGATTTTCCAGACTTAACTTAGTAACAGATGTATGAAACATCCCATTTTTAATAATAATAATTCATCGTATCAAGCGAGTCGCCTGCAAAGAGCGACTCGCTTTGTTTTTGAACAAAATAGATTTTCGTTCTCTTTTGAAGTACTAACTCCCAATCTGTCATAGCCATGTCACAACAAGTATTTGTTCCATTTCTTCTGACACTGTTTGCCGGTATATCCACCGGCATAGGCAGTGCCATTGCTTTTTTCGCCAAACGCACCAACACGTCGTTTCTTTCTCTATCGCTGGGCTTTTCGGCGGGAGTCATGATTTATGTATCGTTTGTCGAACTGTTTACCTCTTCTGTGCAAACACTTGTGGAGATGCACGGCAAATCAGAAGGAACGTTTTATGCCACGCTCTCTTTCTTCGGGGGTATCGTGTTGATATTGCTCATCGACAAGCTAATTCCTCGCTACGAGAATCCGCATGAAATGCACCGGGTGGAAGAAATGAGTGAAAAAGCGAAAATACAATTAGACGTGAAGCCCAAATTGCTACGTGTTGGCATGGTAACAGCCTTGGTGCTGGCTATCCACAATTTCCCGGAGGGTATGGTTACGTTTCTTGCTGCCCTAAAGGATGTGAACATTGCCATACCCATTGCCATCGCCATTGCCATACACAACATACCGGAGGGTATTTCGGTATCCGTTCCTGTTTTTTACGCTACAGGCAACCGCAAGAAAGCCTTTTGGTTCTCGTTTTTGTCTGGATTGGCAGAGCCGGTGGGAGCCGTCATAGGCTATCTCGTGCTGGCTCCGTTCCTCGACGACAATGTGTTCGGCATCATCTTCGGCATGATTGCTGGCATCATGGTATTTATCTCGCTCGATGAGCTGTTACCCGCAGCTGAAGAATACGGTAAGCACCACCATGCCATCTACGGTTTGGTGGTAGGCATGGCGGTCATGGCACTAAGCCTGCTGATGCTGGGTTAGCAAGAAGAAGTAATATAGAAACAATAAATAAAAAACAGAAAAAGATATGCATACATCTCACACTTACCACTGTCATGAGCACGATGCTCACAAAGAGCATACTCACGGGCGTATATTTTTTAGGTATCGCGCACAGCAAATAATAGACATATCATATTAGTAAGAAAAGACTTAAAAACAAAGAATAATTATGAGCATAATAAAAAACATCTTTCAAAACTTCCGCAAACCCAAGAATAGCTTTATGGGCAGGTGCATTGTGAAAATGATGAACCAAGGGCATAACCGGATTTCTCTTTGGTGCATTGACAACTTCGTAAAACTTTCCGGTGGCGAAACGGTGCTCGATATCGGTTGTGGCGGTGGGCAAAACGTAGCTAATTTCATCAAACGAACTCATGGATTAGTTTGCGGCATGGATTATTCACCCACGTGCGTGGACATTGCGAGTCGCAAGAACAAGGCGGCTATCAGTCAGGGACGAGCATCTATAGTAGAAGCGAATGTTTCAAACATTCCTTTTGACGATAACCGCTTCGATATTGTAACCGCTTTCGAAACTATCTACTTTTGGAATGATATAGTGGAAAACTTCAAGGAAGTATTGCGTGTATTGAAACCCGAAGGAAGGTTCTACATCTGCAACGAGGCATGCAGCGAGGAAGGCAATGAAAAGTGGGTGAGGAATATCGACCTGCGCATTTACTCACCCATAGAAATACAAAGAATGCTGGAACAAGCGGGATTTATAAATGTGACCTACGACATCTCGCCGGAGAGCCAATCGCAACGAATATGCGTGCAAGCGACAAAACAACCGATGATGAAACCAATAGACAGATGAGCATCAATAAATATACCCCGATACATCGGGTTCTGACTACCTATCCGCAGTTGATTCATCGACTGGTGAAACGAGACAGTCGTTATGTTTCTTTAATCAATCCTGTATCAACTTGTACGTTGGGGCATTGCACTACTATTGAGAGCATTGCCTTTACAGTAGGAGACGATATGGAGACTCTTCTCACATACCTCAAAGGAGAAATGGAACGAGAAGATATACAGTTCAAATATTGAAAATTACTACTAATAACTGCCCGAAAGGGCACAAAACAATATCGATTTATGCTTATACTTTATAACAAAGCAGCCCGCAAAAATCTTTCCAAGCCGAAGGAAGCTGCCAAATGGTATCCCGTGCTACGTTCTACGGGTATGTTGAAAGAACGTGAAGTGCCCAAACTCATTGCTGACAAAACGACACTCAACCCCAAAGAGGCGATCGCCAGAATAGAGTTTAAGGATGTTGAGGTACTTACACAAAAAGTAACCGAAGGAAACTCTTCAGGTACAACACCTATAGTCGTTTCCACGCCGGAAGCTCCCGATCCCAGCATTTAAGGAGAAACCAACAATCATATAAATAAACAATGAAACAGAAAGTACTATTTTCTCTATTGATACTGATGCTCATGAGCATCAGTGTATCCGCCCAAACAGGTGGGGGGCGGATTGCGGGCGTGGTCATCGACAACACTGACGAAGATCCACTGCCCGGAGCAACCCTCTTTATTGAGGAACTGAAAAAGGGCGATGTAACCAACAAATATGGCGAGTTCTCTTTTTCAGACATTCCTTTCGGTACTTATACATTCACCGTGAAGTTTATGGGCTATCAAACAGCAGTCCAAAAAGTAACCGTAAGTAAAGAGAATGTAAAGAAAACTATTATCCGCCTGAAAGCCGAAGTCAAATCGCTGGACGAAGTGGTGGTGATGGGCAAAAGTGAAGCCCGCAAGATTCGGGAGCAAGCCATGCCGGTAACGGTTTACAGTATGAGCCAGTTACAAGGTACAATAAATAGCGTAGAAGATATTCTGACTAAGACCGTAGGCGTAACCATTCGTTCGCAGGGAGCAGTAGGCAGTGCCTCGCGTATCTCTGTTCGCGGCTTGGAAGGCAAGCGTATTGGATTCTTTATAGACGAAGTACCGATGAACGATAATTCCGATTTCATCGACATCAACGATATACCCATCGACATGATTGACCGCATTGAAATATATAAAGGTGTGGTTCCAGCCAAGTTCGGTGGATCTGCCGTGGGGGGTGCTGTAAATATCGTGATTAAAGAGTATCCACCTCGTTACTTGGATGCTTCGTATTCGTTCGGTAGCTTCAATACACATAAAGCAAGTAGCGTCTTCAAGCGGAATCTGGTCAAACAAGGAATAGAGTTGGGGGCAGCGTTGTTATACACCCATTCTGATAATGACTATCGTATGGAATTGCCTCAGAACAAAGGTAAGTTCATAAAACGCGACCATGACAAATTCAACCAATCGGGGGGAGGGATATCGATGAAAGCCCGTAAATGGTGGTTCGATCAGATGGAGTTTGAACTTGAATTTATCCGAAACAGCAAGCAGATACAAGGCGTGGTAGAGAACATACGCTCTGCCGAAAGTAGTGCCGGAGCTTACAACTTCGCCATTGATTTACAGAAAGACAATTTCCTACTCAATGGACTTGACTTCAGTAGCGGCACGGGCTATGCCTATTCTCAATACAACTTTGTGGATACAGCTAGGCTTCGCTACGACTGGGATATGAATCCTTATCCGCCTGTTTCGGCTTACGGAGGAGAAATAGGAGTTTTACCCTCTGACATGAAAATGCGTAAGCATACCGTGGGAAATAAGACCAATCTCAATTACATCATCAATGACCGGCACTCCATCAACCTCAACTCATTATTCAAATGGGCATTGGGGAAGCCCTCCGATCCGTTGTTGGATAAAGCGGTGGGGCGACAGATAAACTTCGACTCACACATGACGAGCTGGGTATTAGGCTTGGGTTACGACTATAAATCCCCCAATGACAAATTCCTCAACTCGCTGACGGGTAAGTATTATTACTATTCCATGAATACGAAAATAGGAGATGTTTGGAATTCCGTACCCAAAGAAGTGGATATGCAGCAGCACGATTGGGGTGTAAGTGAAGCCTTGCGCTACCGCTTCACCAAAGAGTTGTTGGGGAAAGCCTCCGTAAGCTATGATGTACGACTACCGACAGATGCCGAACTCATTGGCGACGGCTTCCTTATTGCTCCTTCGGGCGACTTGAAACCCGAAAGAGGAACTAACGCTAACATCGGATTGATGTACGATAAAAAGATTGGTTCCGGATTGTTGCAGGTGGAGGTAAACGGATTCTTCTCTTACCTGCAAGATATGATACGCTATACGCGCAACTTCGTGCAGGGCAGATACACTAATTTCGGTGAGATGCGTACCTTCGGTGTAGAGGCAGAAGTCAAAGCAGATGTTACACGCTGGCTTTACGGATATGTAAATGCCACGTTTCAAGACCTTCGCGATACACGTAAGTACGAACCAACGAGTAACGTTCTCAATCCGTCGAAGGGATTGCGTATGCCTAATATTCCCTATTTCTTAGCAAATGCGGGGGTAGAGTTTCACAAAGAGAATCTCTTCGGAGGGAAAGGTCAGAATGTAAGACTATTTACCGATGCTTCATTCGTAGAAGAGTATTTCTTCGATTTCGAAGTAAGTCAATATCAAGAGAAACGCATTCCGCGCTCTTTCAAGCTCGACTTGGGATTAGAATACTCCATCATGAACGGTGGGCTTACCTTCTCGGCAAAAGCATCCAACCTTACGAATGCCCGCCTGTTCAGCGAGTTTAATTACCCGCTTCCCGGCAGAGCCTTTACCGCACGTATCAGGTACGTGCTGAAATAAAGCTAATCACAATTCAATATATTATTCAACAATAAAATAAAAAGTAAAATGAAAAAGAGAATCAACGGAGTATTACTCCTCCTAATGAGTATCACTATGCTGTTTTCAGCTTGTAGCAAAGACCCGGAAACGAAACCAATCACGACCGATCCGGAAGTAAAAGTTGGCGATATACTTGTTTACACCATGCTTATGAATCCCGGTGGACAGACCGGGTCAGGTTGGATGCAGTTAGCAGATGGAGTGTCTCCCAAGAAACTGACAAACAAAAATGCCGTGCAAGTCGGTTACGGAATGATGCCAGTGTGCAACGGTAATGATGTGTACACTTTTCCTGCGTTCGGAGCACAAGGTGATGAAAATGTAGTAACAAAATGGGGGCGTTCGGGAACTAAACTCACCAAAACGGCAACCATGCCTATTCCCCTTAATTCTGTTCCAAGACACATCTCTTTTGTTAATGCAACAAAAGCCTATCTGATATCACTTATCGGCAAGTTATTTATATTCAACCCTCAAACGATGGAACTAACTGGTGAGATTGATCTGTCCTCTTACGCTGCACCGGGATTGGCCGTACCGATGTTTGGATCTCCGTTTGTGCATAATGGACGTTTGTATGTAACACTGAATCAGACAGACATGACATTCCAACCGGCTACCGAACCTCAGATAGAACTCGCGGTAATCAACACTCAAACGGACAAGGTGGAGCGTGTCATCTATGAAAAGGCGAGTGGTATCGGTATCGGGGCTTATACCTATGGGCAACAAACCTTTATCGATGAAAAAGGCGATATGTATCTGATGTGCACGGGCGCATACGGCATGAATCCTAAGTACAAGACCGGTATCTTGCGCATCAAGAAAGGCGAAACCGAATTTGACCCTACCTATAATTGGGTGTTGAACGATCAAACAATCGAAGGCGAATCGGGCAAAACCGTTTGGCTGCTTCAATCACAATACGCCGGCAACGGAAAAATGTATGCCACGATGGATATTCCTTCTTATTGGGCAAACCCAACATCTCCCAACTGGTTCACGGATAAATCGCTCATCAGTGTAGAGATGGATATTTACAATAAAACGGTAAAAAAACTTCCGATACCGATGACGTCAAGCTTTGGAGGAGCAGTGGAGAAATACAAGAATCTTATCGTGTTTGCTATTAATGGCAGAAATGATGTGGGCTTTTATACGCATAATCCTGCAACCGGCGAAACAAGCTCGGATGCCGTAGTAAAGGTAGATGGAGCTCCTGCATATTTCCATTGGTTTGAAAACTAAGTAATAATCAATCACTCAGAAGAGGCAAAGGTGAGAGTTGAATTATCGGCCTTTCCTTTGCTCTCATTTTTTAGCCCAAACATTTATTAATCTTGTTTCTCCATTCAGAAATGGCTATTCAAGGGTTTCAATATCACACACAATAAATAAAATTTCGTATGCCAATAAACGATTTCATTCAATTTCACTTCGGTTGGCTCAATGCATGGATACCTTCGTTTGCATTGGTGCTGATACAACTTTTGTATATGATTCTTTACCGAGAAGGTGGCAAACGTGCCGTAGATACATCTTGGTATACCTCTAAGGACAAGCGGTACGCCACTTTAAGCTTTGTGTTTCAGGGAACATTGCTTTTGGTGTCGCTCTTTGTCCCTCTCCGCATAGGTACACCGCTATTCACGGTGGGGTGCGTCTTGTTTGCCTTTGCACTTGTCGGATTTATGGCAGCCTTTCATGCTTATGCCTCTACGCCTAAAGGAGAAACTGTCGTACGAGGCGTTTACCGCCTGTCGCGCAATCCGATGTACTTCTTCTATGAAGTGGGAGCATTGGCGGTTTGCATTGCCTCGGCATCGTTGTGGTTGCTGCTTGCCACAATTCCTTTGATCCTCGTCACGCATGGCGTTATCTTGGGTGAAGAGCGATACTGCATGACCACTTATGGGGAAGACTATGCGCGGTACAAAGCGAGAACTCCCAGATACTTCTTACTCAAATAGCAACCTTATGAACAATCTCTCTCAAATACTCAATTCCGCCACGATGGGGCAGCCCCGTCGCTTGCGTCCGCTGATAGGCTGGACGGTTGCGGAGTACTTTTTTCGTGGCGCACCGTATGGGGCAATGCTGCTCGTGGTGTGGGAGGTATTCAAACCTCTGCAAAATCCCGGCACACCGCTCAACCTCGTGAACATAGGTTGGGCGTGCCTAATGCTTCTAATTTCTCTCGTTTGCCTTTGGCTCATTAGCAAAAAGGCATACCTTGTAGCCTATAAAGACGGCTACGACATTTGTTGCGATGGTCGTTTGGAAGTGGTCAATCACCTGCGCCAACTGCCGATGAGTTTCTTCAATAGTCGTGATCCCGGCGACATCGGGGCATACATTGTCAGCGACTATAACAACGTGGAGATGCTCACTACTCACCTTATCGGTCAGTTCTTTGGCGGGCTGGCGATGCCCATCGTCGCTTTGGTTTCGCTCTCATTCTTCAACTGGCAATTAGCTTTGGCGGCAGCAGCTGTCATTCCATTGGCATACCCCATGATGTGGCTCACCAATCACTTTGTGGCAACCTTGGGCAAGAGGCATCAAAAAATAAAGACCAATGCCGCTTCGCGCATGATCGAGTATATACAAGGTATCCGCCTGATTAAGGCTTTCAACCTGAGCGGCAATAAGTTTGAACGCTTGGAACGAGCTTTCCGTGATCTAAAGCGGGAGAGCATCCGTTTGGAAGCGGCTCCCGCACCCAGCATCACGCTGGCTTCCACTCTGCTCAATGGCGGCCTGGTTCTTATTATGCTACTTGGCTTCTCGATGTTGTTAAATGCCAAAGTCTCCATGCCCGTTTACATCATGTTCCTGCTGGCAGGATCGGCTATCTATGCCCCACTCATCAACGCCTTGACCTTTATCGCCCTCATCAACTACATGAAGCTGGGAGCCGAACGCATTGATGCTCTTTGCAAAACGCCCGTACTTCCGGAGGGTATAATAGAAGATGTTGTCAACTCAGAGATAGAGTTCCGTCACGTCAGCTTCAGCTATAATGCCGATATTCCCGTACTTCGGGATGTATCGCTTACCATTCCCGAAAAGGAACTGACCGCTTTTGTGGGACCATCGGGTTCGGGCAAAACGACATTGACACGACTCATTGCCCGTTTCTGGGATGTAAGCGAGGGGGAAATCCTATTTGGCGGACGAAACATCAAAGACTACACCGTGCATACACTGATGCAACAAGTTTCCATCGTCTTTCAGGATGTGTATCTCTTCAACGATACCATTTATAACAACATCCGCGTGGGACGTGAGACAGCTACCCGCGAAGAGATAGAAGTTGCCGCACGCAAGGCGCAATGCCACAACTTCATCACCGCTATGCCTGATGGCTACGAAACGATGGTGGGTGAAGGAGGTAGCACACTATCCGGTGGAGAGAAACAGCGTATCTCTATTGCCCGTGCCATTTTGAAAGATGCGCCCATCGTGTTGCTTGACGAGGCAACCGCTTCGCTCGATCCCGAAAACGAGGTTCACATCCAAGATGCTATCAACGACTTGGTGAAAGAAAAGACTGTAGTCATCATCGCTCATCGCTTGGGCACGGTGATAGGTGCCAATAATATTGTAGTGATAGACCAAGGACGGGTGGTGCAGCAAGGCAAGCATCAAGCTCTTTTGGCAGAGGAAGGACTGTATCGCAATCTTTGGGAGGAACAACAACGGGTAAAAGGATGGAAGTTCAAACAATCGAATAAACAGTAAGGCTATGGATACAAATAAACGCAAGACCGGGCTGGCACGGTTGATAGAAATAGCCGGCACTAAACGTCGGCTGCTCATCGGGGCGATGTTGTTGGCAGTTATCACCGCCATCGTGCAGTTTGTGCCGATCATAGCGGTGTACAATATTCTCATCGAGTTGGCAGAGCATGCGCTTGATCCCTCATTGATTGACAAGGCATACATCTGGCTGTGGAGCTATATCGCCTTGGGAGCTTTCTTCGCTTTCGGAGTGCTCACGTTTGCTTCCCTCATGCTCTCGCACATTGCCGCTTTCAACATTCTGTATGAAATACGAATGCAGCTAGTACAAAAAATGGTTCGTTTGCCCTTGGGGTTCTTTTCCCGCCGGGCTTCGGGAGAACTGAAGAAAATAATGAGCGACGACGTGGAGCGCATCGAACTGTTTATTGCCCACCATATCCCTGACATCGTAACTGCCCTACTTTTTCCGCTGATTCTCGTCAGCTATATGTTTGCCGTAGACTGGCGGTTGGCTATCGTAGTATTGGCTGTGCTGGCGATGGCATTCTATGTGATGGGAAGAATGTACACCGGCAAAAAAATCCGGGAGGTTTCCAAACGGTATGTGGAGACCTTAGGCAGAATGAATGCTAGTATTGTGGAATATATTCGCGGTATTCAGGTGGTGAAGACCTTCACCGAATCGACTAATGCCTATCGCAAACTCAATGACGACATCAAGGAGTACCGCAAATTTGCCAACGAGGTAAACGTACAATACCAACCCACATATGTAGGTTTCCTTACCATACTCTCTTCGGCACTGCTCTTCATCATTCCCGTGGCAGTGTGGCTGCTTGTGGGGAGTGCCTCGTATGCCACTTTCGTGCCGGTGCTACTCATGTTCCTGTTTTTCGGCGTGGCTGTTTTCTTTCCCGTGCTTAAACTCTTGTGGATAGGCAGCTTTCTGAATCAGAACAACATGGGTGTACAGAAGATTGATGACATTCTCTATATGGACGAAATCGAAGAGCCTGACATTCCCCGACACCCCAAAGACGCTTCAGTGGAATTTCGCAACGTCTCTTTTGCCTACGACACCACGCCGATACTCAAAGCGATATCTTTCATCTCCCATCCCGGTACGATAACTGCATTAGTCGGTCCTTCGGGAGCCGGTAAAAGTACCGTTGCTATGCTTGCCGCCCGCTTTTGGGACGTTCAAAGCGGAGAAATCTTAATAGGAGGAGTGCCAGTCAAAGAGATTCCCACTTCGGTGTTGATGGACAACGTCGCTTTTGTCTTTCAGGATAATATGCTCTTCTTCGATACCATCGAGGAGAATATCCGTATGGGTAACAAGACTGCAACCTTTGAGGAAGTGGCACGGGCTGCCTGTGCCGCTCAATGCCATGAGTTTATAGAATCCTTGCCCAATGGTTATCAGACATTGGTAGGCGAAGGAGGCATCTACCTCTCTGGTGGTGAAGCACAACGCATAGCCTTGGCTCGCGCCATATTAAAAGACTCCCCTATTATCTTGCTGGACGAAGCCACCGCCTTTGCCGACCCCGAAAACGAAGGTAAGATTCTGGCAGCATTCTCTCATCTCATCAAAGGAAAGACGGTATTGGTCATCGCTCACCGATTGTCTACAATCACCAATGCCGACCGAATTCTGTATGTAGATAAGGGTGTGATAGCCGAGCAGGGAACACATGAGCAGCTACTTGCTCTTAAAGGAGAATACGCTCGTATGTGGGAAACCTACAACCGAGCAAAGAGGTGGACGATTGGTGGAAAAAATAACCGTAAATTATAAATACAACAAAATATAACCGGTATGAAAAAACTCATTCAAACCGCTGGCTACGGGAGAATTGTATCAACGCAATCCTCAGCAAAGCAACGCAATTTATCAATATGTAAATGTATTAATTATGAAAGACTTATCAGATTTGAGATTTTTCCGACTATTATCGGAACACTCACAGAAAGAGTTTGCCGTAAATGATTTTACGGCCGCATTGCAAGAACTTGCCAATCACTTAGTAAGTATTGCTATAAAGGAACAGGACTACGCTGTATTATTACGTTACTTCTCTTTTGGACTAAACAGGCTCAAGTCGTATCGAGTACAATTTGAGCAGGGGGAAAAACGCCTTGTCATTGCTTATTGATGAAGCGATAGGACTTGTAAATACGGAAATCCGCATACTCAATATGCAAATTAAATATCCGGTTCAATTCCAAAACCGGAAGAATAAACTTCCACTCTCGCCGCTCTACCTTACAGACGAAACCTATCTTATTGAGATTATGGAGATAGTTAGTGGATTGTTCCTATCTAAAAGAGTGGTAACGCGCAGTGGTACAGAAGCACCACTTACAGAAATCGGAAGAGCCTTTGAATACCTTTTCAATATTAAATTGGGCGATGTGCATAAGAAGCATGAAAGTGTCGTTAGTCGTAAACCATCAAAAATAACCGAATTTTTAGATACGCTTCGTAAAGCCATTAATGAAGAAAGCAAAAAGAAAGGCTATCTATAAATCAACTATTTAACAACTATTTATGGGGCTGTCCAAAAAAGTGAAGTGCACCCTAAAAGTTGGACAGGTTAAACATTATCCAGTTATAGAAAGAGTTCGGTATTGTACCGGACTCTTTCCATTTAACCGGGATTTGATTCTTTTATTGTTGTAATAATCAATATATTCATTCAAAGCCTTTATAAAGGCTTCCGGCGACTCAAATTTCTCGGCATAAAGCAATTCGGATTTCATTATGCCGAAGAAGTTTTCAGCCATGGCATTGTCAAGACAATTGCCTTTTCGGGACATACTTTGGATTATATTGTAATCCTCAAGACGCTGTCTGTATCCGAAGTGTTGATATTGCCATCCTTGATCAGAATGTATTATAAGCCCGTCAAGATTATCGGCGTCCTTCGCGCAGCTCTTTCTGCTCCTCGGAAGTGATTTTCACGCCGCCTATCTCGTTCGGGATGTAGATTTCCCGCGCGCCTTCAGGGGAGTCGGGGTTGTAGCGGGTGTAGGACGGGCGGCCCGTCGCCTCGTCGAGCTTCACGTAGGAGGAGAACAGTTCCCCGTCCTTGCGCTTCATGCCCTCCACGAAGATGGCCTTGCCCGCATTGAGGCCTTCCACCTGCTTCTTGGTCAGTTCCACGCCTCCCAGGTACTGCCGGTTGAAGAGCTTGTCGTTCTCGAAGATGAACTCCACGCTCCTGCGCTCGGCATTGACCTGAATGTGGGCGTCGAACGGGTTGCCCGATCTGGCCGTCATTCCTTCGATGAATATCTTCTTTCCTTCACGCAGGTCGTTCTGTTCCTGCTCGGTCAGTTTCACCCCGCTGATTTCACGTGGTATGAAGACATTCTCGGCTTTCATCGCCACCACCTCGTTGGTGAGCTTGTCGATGCTGATGAAAGAGGGGACATACTCGCCGTTGCGGTTCTTCAGTTCCACGACACGCCCCATGTTGCCCGTCTCGAGCAGGTTCTTCTTGTCCTCGTCGGAGAAGATGTGCCCGAAGTAAGGACGGTCGAGGTCGGGTTTCTGCCGGATACCGTGGATGCCCAGCACGATGTCCCCGGAGCGGGACTGCTGGAACGAGAGCCTCGCGTCGGTGCGTAGTACGGCGGAGCCGAAGTTCATGCTGATGGGCACGACCTGGTTGGTCTTGTAACCCTTGAGCATCTGGTCAAGTAGTCCCCGTTCCTGGAGTTCCTCACGGGAGAGCCCGAAGTTCTTCAGCTGTTCCCAGTTGATCATGGACTCGTTGTAGCGGTACTGGGGCTGTTGTTGTTGCTGCGTGCCGTCGCCTTGGGCGGCCTGCCGCTGTGTTTCATTTTCTTTTGACATTTCTTCTTGATTCTTGGGGTTGATACTTTGGTTTTCCTTGTCGCGGGGGACAATCTCGTATTTCTTGAGAAATTCCTCCACTGCCTTGGTCTGCTTTCCTGCCGCGATGTCTTCGACTGCCTGCCTCACTTCCGGGTTATCCAGCGTGTCTTCCTTGATGGTAAGGATACCGAAGCGTGTCGGGTCCTTGAGCTGGCTCCAGAAGTTCTTCAGGAAATTCTCGAACATGCTGGCGTAGCGGTCGATTTTCAGAAAGGAGTTTGTATGCTCCTTGTCTGCCGGAACCGTCTTGTACCTGCCGTCCTTGTCAATTTGGGATACTGCCTGTAAAATCAGTTCCATCTTGTCGAGGATAAGGATGATGTCGCTCATCTGTTCGTTCTCGGCGACTTGCGGTTTAGGGGGATCGTCCCTTCCATTTTTCTTTGCCATAACTTTGGTTTTTAGGGTTGATAACTATGATTGTCAGTGCAAATATATAGGATGATTTCTGATATATGATTGATTTACAATATGTTGTACTATGTGTTTCATCGTTTGTCATCCTGTTTCACCGCGGGAGGAAAAGCGGGAGGCGGAAAAACGGGAAAGTCAAAGGAAAAAGTAAGGAAAAGCACCGGATTAAAGGGGCGGAAAAGGGCGGGCACACACGAATGGCAAGCCCCAGGGTAAGAAAAACGGCAGGAACGCCACGAAACCGGCAAGGAGAAAACCGTATTATGCAGAGTTGCGAGCGAGCTGTCTTTAGTCCCCGCTTCCTTGTGCCGCTCTATAAGACAGGAAGAAGATTTTGTATGGGGAATGTGTTGACGGCGTAATCCATTGGAACATCAAGTCCGGCAAAATACCGCTGTCAGATTGTTTTTTATCTTGTCCTATGCGCCGTAGGTCGCTTCGCTTGCTAAGTCCCGGCCGTCTCCACAACTCGGACGGCGATACCGGAACGTTTTTTCGGGTGAAAAATTACCGCAGGGAATTTTTTGCGCGAAAACCGCAGGCTCGAACGTGGAAGGTATCGTCCCTCCGAGTTACCTTTTCAATGGGACTTGACAAGGGAAGCGCGGCTATGATGGATTTTTATAGAGGAATATGGAAAAATGCACATTTAGCCCAAGATAATTGCAATCATTTTGCGTAAGTAATCAGGAAATGATTACTTTTGCAGAATCATTGCATCGTGTGATATGAAAAAGGATATAGAAAACTTGTCAGAATGGATTGAAAACAGGGAAATGAGGGGTTACTACACCTTCACCAAGGAAGATATTGAAAAGCAATTCCCTTCATTGGGCAAGGATTATATGAAAACCTATCTGTCCCGTTTGGTCACTAAAGCGAAAATCATTTCGCCCTGGAGAAATTTCTATGTCATCATGCCTATAGAGTATTCGCTGAAAGGGATTATCCCTCCGGTCTTCTACATGGATCAGCTTATGGCTTATCTTGACAAGAAATATTATGTAGCCTTATTAAATGCCGCAGCTTTTTATGGGGCCTCCCATCAAAGGGCTCAAACTTTTTCGGTAGCGGTTGAACTACCTTATATGAGGAGTACTTCTAAAAATGGCACATCCATATTATTCTTCTCTAAAAAAGAAATTCAAACGGAGTTCATAAGAAAACACAAAACCCAAACTGGATATATCAACGTATCTTCTCCTGAACTGACAGCTATTGACTTGATAGAAAACGAAAAGAGCGTGGGTGGTCTGAACCGTGTCTGCACTGTTTTGAACGAATTGGTAGATGTCGTGAATCTGGACAGCCTGAATGACTCCTTCTTCAAAGCATCATCTACACCGGTCTTTCAGCGGTTGGGATATATCATGGAACATATCTTGGAGCGAGAGGATTTGGCGGAAACTTTATATTCCAAAATGGAGGTCGCAGGATTAAAATTTAGAAAAGTTCCGTTTAAGGTAAACAAACCGACAGGATATTGTGAAGTTGATAAAAAATGGAAAGTGATTATTAACCAAGAAATAGAAATAGACGAATGATTCCCGAATTTGCAATCAGAGAATGGGGCGAACAGGTTCCATGGACAGAAACCGAACAGGTTGAACAGGATTTGTTGATATGCAGAGCCTTGACAGAAATTTATAAGGACCCATACCTTGCATCACATCTTGCATTTCGTGGTGGAACTGCCCTGCATAAGCTGTTCCTGTCACCCCAGCCCAGATATAGCGAGGATATCGACCTTGTACAAGTTAAAGCGGAACCGATAAAAGAAACATACGACCGCATCAGAGAAGCACTTTCTTTTCTCGGCGAGCCCAAAGTCAAGCAAAAGAAACATAATAACACTTTAATTTTTAGACTTGAATCAGAAATTATACCGGTTGTTCCGATACACCTCAAGGTGGAAATCAATTGCAAGGAACATTTCAATGTGCTACCAATGCAGGAAGTTCCATTCTCAGTTTCAAACAAATGGTATAATGGAGAGTGTCATGTCTTGACCTATCAGCTGGATGAATTGGTGGGGACTAAGTTGCGTGCTTTGTACCAAAGACGAAAGGGACGTGATTTATATGACTTGTATAAAGCATTGACCCTATCAGATGTCAACATAGCTCACGTATTGGCTTGTTACCAAAAGTATATGGAATTTGTGGTAGATCACGTTCCTACTTACAAAGAATTTATTATCAACATGGAAGATAAAATGCAAGATGATGAGTTTTTGGGAGATACCAAGCAGTTGCTTCGGCCAGATGAAGAGTTCAATCCACATAAAGGGTATGAGGTAGTCCGCACACTTCTAATAGACCGGTTACAAAAGTAATGCAAAGCCCATTCTTTCCATCCTTATCAGAAGAATGGGCTTTGTAGGCTTTCACCTTTCCCTAGCTTTGTCTTTCCCGGACAAAGTATCTTCAAAAATTCCTGTTGTTTTTCAGGAAAAATTAGATATTTTTGTCTGGCATGAAAAATATTAATTTCAAATATCTATACCGACGCACCGAACAATTGCTGATGGTTCCGGAGACTGTATGGCCGGAAGCCCTGAACGAAACTAATTCCGGAAAGGAATTGTATCGGAATTATCTGATTCCCATTACTATGGTTATCTCGATAATGGTTCTGTTGATCAATTTGATCAATTATAATTTTTGGCAAGCTACCGGTCTGACAATCATTAATCTGATAGCAATGCTCATCGGTAACTGGTTCGCCTATCTGATTACACGGGAATATTTGTGCCGGAAACTCTCTTTCGATACGAACCTGGCCTTAAATCTGACCGTATACAGTGGAGTGATTTTCATTATTTTTCATAGTATTGGAAATGCTCTGGGAAATATTTTTCTAGGCCAACTTTTTACGTTGCTCAGTTTTACTTTTATACGGACGCTTTACAAAGGACTTGGCCAAATCCCCCGATTGCATCCGGGCCAGAAAACCAATATTCTCGTCATCAGTTCACTGGCGATTATTTGTATTCCAGTCATTATCAATCAACTTTTGATGATCATCTTTGGAATTTCTGCTTTCAATATTTAATTTTTCAGTTTATGCCTAACGAAGTCAATATACGAAACAAACGAGCCTCCTTCGACTACGAATTTCTCGAAGAATATAATGCCGGCATCGTACTTACCGGTACCGAAATTAAATCTATCCGGGCCGGGAAAGCCAGTCTGGTAGATTCCTACTGCTTTTTTAACCGGGGAGAGTTGTGGGTAAAAGGGATGCATATCGCCGAATACAAACTAGGGACTTATTACAATCACGAAGAAAAACGGGAACGAAAACTACTGCTCACTCACAAAGAGCTGATCAAACTGCAACGTAAAGTGAAAGAATCCGGCCTGACCATCGTACCGGTGAAAGTTTTCCTCAACGAAAAAGGATACGCCAAACTCCGGATCGCCCTGGCTAAAGGCAAAAAGGAATTCGACAAACGGGAAAGCCTGAAACTGAAAGATGCCAAGAAAGATATGGAGAGGGCGATGAAAAGGTAAAAGGCTAAAAGCTATAGGCTAAAGGTTATTCGAGGAGATAAAAGAGAGAGGTTAAAAAGTGGGGAGATAGAAGTTGAGAGAAAGGGCTGTAACCGTTATAACTGAAAAAACAAAGGATAGACTTGAATACTAAAATTCTGATAAACAATGAAAAACACAATTATTTTACTGACCATGCTATTATTCAGCGGTATTGGATTTGCACAGGAAAGCAACAACGGCAAACAGTTGTGGGCAAAATCTTTTCTGAACGAAAAGGCACCGGAACTAACCGTAGAAACCTGGATTTCTAAAAAACCCGATACTGAGGGAAAATTCGTCATCATCGACTTTTGGGCTACCTGGTGTGGCCCCTGCCGGAAAGCAATTCCCGAGCTCAACGAGATTGCCAAAGAATTTTCGAAAGATGTCGTCGTTATCGGCATTTCGGACGAACCGGTAGAAAAGATTAAAGCGATGAAAGAACCCGTTATCGAATATTATTACGGAGTAGATACTAAAAAAACAATGGACAAAATCCTGGAAATCAAAGGTATTCCCCATGTCATCATCATCGATCCGAAAGGTATTGTCCGCTGGGAAGGTTTTCCTCTGCTCGAAAATCATAAATTAACCCCCGAAGTCGTTAAAAACCTGATCGAAAAATACAAGTAAACTAAAAAGGACGATTCTATACTTTACAGATAGAGTTGTCCTTTTTCACCATACTATTGATTATATATATCCGATCCGCAAACCATTACAGCAGTTTTGTCCGGTATTCTCCCCTATAATTTTATTACGCAACAAATTCTACACACAATTTACTCCCACTTTTTACCTTTTACCTTTTACTTTTTACTTTTTATTGCCTACCTTCGCATCGTTTGTGAGTGAAAGATTTTAATCTAATATAACAACATTATGGTTCAAGGTATAAAAACAGTATCATTTGAAGAAGCTGTCAAAGTGGTGAAATCGGGCGACCGGATTCATATTCACAGTGTAGCTTGTGCACCTCAGGGTTTGATCCAGGCTTTGTGTGCCCGCGGACGTGCCGGAGAGCTGAAAAACATTAAATTGCAACATCTTCATACGGAAGGCGCTGCTCCTTATGCAGAGCAGGAATTCGAAGGTGTATTCCAGCTGGAATCGTATTTTGTCGGCCACAACGTACGGAAAGCGACTCAGGACGGTTGGGCAGACTATATTCCGGTACACCTCAGTGAAACCCAGAAATTAATCCGTATGGGGATTACTCCGGTAGATGTGGCCATGATTCAGGTATGTCCTCCGGATAAACACGGCTATGTATCTATGGGTACTTCTGTAGATGCCACCCTGGCTGCCGTTCAAACGGCTAAAACAGTAATTGCGGTGATCAACCCTAACGTGCCGCGTGCCTGGGGAGATGCCATCATCAAATTATCCGATATCGATATCTTCTGCGAAGACAACACTCCGCTGATTGAAGCTAAACCGGCACAACCATCGGAACAGGATATTCAAATCGGTAAAAATTGTGCCGGCCTGATCGAAGACGGTGCTTGTCTTCAAATGGGAATCGGAGCTATTCCGAACGCCGTATTGTCACAGCTGGGTAACCACAAAAATCTGGGGATCCACACCGAAATGTTTGCCGATGGAGTATTACCTCTTTATTATAAAGGAGTAATCAACAACCTGAATAAAAAATACGATAAAGGGAAAATCGTTTCTACTTTCCTGATGGGTTCTAAAGCGGTATATGACTTTATCGACGACAACCCGGCAGTAGCTATGATGGACGTAGGCTATACCAACGATCCTTATATCATTGCCCAGCAACCGAAAATGACTGCCATCAACTCTGCACTTTCTATCGACCTCACCGGCCAGGTAAACGCCGACTCTCTGGGATGCAAATTCTACAGTGGTTGTGGAGGACAGTTGGACTTTATCCGGGGTGCAGCAGCCAGTGAAGGAGGTAAACCGATTATCGCCATGCCGGCTATCACAGCCAAAGGGATCAGTAAAATCAGTCCGACCCTGTTGAATGGCGCCGGAGTGGTGACCACCCGTTTCGATGTGCATTATGTCGTTACGGAATACGGGGTAGCCGACCTATATGGAAAAACCTTACAGGATCGCGCTAAAGCCTTGATCCGTATTGCTGCTCCTCAATGCCAGGAAGAACTGGACAAAGCTGCATTCGAACGCTTCGGAAGTCACTTCCACTTCATTACAAAATAAAAAGTAACCTTATACAAAGAGGCTGTCCCCAAAGTATAAACTTTTTGGACGTCTCTTTGTTTTTCAACCTATTATTCGATCTTATCTTCATTGCTTTACCTATGGATTGGAATCAACTTTTATCAGCCCATCGTTATCATCCGGGAAGTACCACTTCGTTGTTTCATTCGCACGACCGTTCGCAATTTCAACGGGATTACGACCGCCTGATATTTTCATCTCCTTTCCGTCGCTTACAGAATAAAACGCAGGTATTTCCCCTTCCGGGTAATATTTTTGTTCACAACCGTCTGACTCACAGCCTTGAAGTAGCTAGTGTAGGACGTTCGCTCGGAAATAAGGTCAGCCAATTCCTGAAACAACAGCAAGTAGAGATCGAAAATCCGGAAATTCTGGAAGAAATCGGAACCATTGTCAGCACCGGTTGCCTGGCCCACGACCTGGGGAACCCTCCTTTCGGCCACTCGGGCGAAGAAGCGATTTCCTATTTTTTCAGTGAAGGTGAAGGCCTGTATTTCAAAAAATTGCTTTCCGACGAAGAATGGAATGACCTAAGCCATTTCGAAGGTAATGCCAATACCTTCCGTCTCCTGACCCACAGCTTCAACGGACGCCGCCCGGGAGGCTATACCATGACCTATACCACCCTGGCTTCTATCGTCAAATACCCCTTCGAATCGACAAAAGCCAATCCCAAAGGATTCAAATACGGTTTTTTCCAGAGTGAAAAAGACATTTTCCGGCAGGTAGCCGGGGAACTGGGAATCCGCCAGCTCGGTGACCATCCGCTGCAATATGTACGCCATCCGCTGGTATACCTTGTCGAAGCCGCTGACGATATCTGTTACCAGATTATGGATATCGAAGACTCACATAAACTACGCATACTTTCTTATGACGAAACCGTCGCTATTCTGGAAAGCTTTTATGACAAAAATGAAGACAAAGAAGATCTGAAAATCATCACCAAAACTTTCAAGACGGTTACCGACAAAAATGAACGGATTGCTTTTTTGAGAGCCGGAATCATCAATAAGCTGATCAATGCCTGTGCCGACGTATTCTGCCAGAATTACGAAGCGATCATGAAGGGTGATTTCAACAGTACCCTGATCAAACAAGTCAGCGGAACGAACAAAGAAGCCTACGATGCCTGCACCGCCTTAGCTTACGGACGAATCTACCATACGAATATGGTAACCCAGATTCAAATTGCCGGTTTCAAAATACTCGGAACCATCCTCAAAGAATATACGGATGCAGTACTGAAACCGGAAACTTACTATGCCCGGAATATCTTATCGATCATGCCCGAACAATACAAGGTCAGTAAGGAAGATTCTATGTATACAAAGATTCAGACCGTAGTGGATTACGTCTCCGGCATGACCGACTCGTATGCCCTGAATCTCTATCGCAAAATCAAGGGGATCGATTTACCGGAGATTAAATAAAATCGGGAAACTTTATATTCAACGATCCTTACGTGCTCACCCCAGCAATTCCTTTACTTTAGCCGAGATCGCTTTACCGTCGGCCAGACCGGCCAATTTTTTGGTAGCGGTGCCCATCACTTTTCCCATATCTTTGGCAGAAGAAGCACCCACTTCGGCAATGATAGCTTTCAAAGCTTCAGTCAGTTCAGCTTCATCCAGTTGTTTCGGTAAGAATTCTTCGAGCACGGCCACCTGCCCGCTCTCCTGCTCGTACAAATCTTCGCGGCCCTGTTGTCTGTAAATTTCTGCCGATTCTTTCCCCTGTTTGGCTAATTTTTGAATCAGCTTGATACATTCGGCATCATCGATCCGGTCATTGGCCCCCGGGCGGGTTTTGGCTTCCAAAATCACTTTCTTGATATTACGCATCGTCTCCAGCCGAACTTTATCGTGAGCTTTCATGGCATTTTTAATACCATCGTTTACTTGTTCTTCTATCGTCATCATCTTAATTTATTACAACACATTCAACTGATTCATCAGTCTTAAATTCAACAAGAATATCCCGCAAACTTAAAAATCATATTTTTTAATGATTCAATAGTTGATAAGGAACTGACAATTCTTAAAACTTTTATGCTTAGAATCTCATTATTAATACTGTCTTCCTTTATTTTTTTTGCAAAATTAAAATTAATATTCCAAAACTTATTCACAGTCCGCCAATAATTTAATAATTGTTATGTATCAACAAAGTTTTTTAAGACCAATGAATTCAAAAGTAAAAATTATAATGGTCATATTCAAATATGCCAAATATAAATCATAAAAATAAATATGATTGTGAGAATTCTCACAGCAATAATCTATGGCAGTATAAAAGAACGACAGACTACATCGGATGGGATAAAATGAAGGACTTTCCAGGGAATTCAAAAATCGGGGCCATTGCTTTCGTAATCGAAAATAAAGCTTATGTAGGCTTAGGCAGATCTCAACTCAACGGAACCGTCTATCTTTGTTTCGGTCATAATGCTCACGAATATAGCCGGGATGTTTATAAATTCAACCCGGAAGAGTTTCGCTTTATACCGTTAAATACTCTTTTACCTGATAGATATCCGGGAATTACACGTTCCTATGCTTCTTTTTAACTATCGACGGACAGGAATATGCTTATATTGTAGGAGGAGAATTAGGATTAGATGCAGCTCCACCTTATTGGTATTGTTGTCGTTATAATTACTTGACAGACGAATGGGAAGAAGCACCTCCAATGCCAAGGACTCATCCTTATGTAACAACATTCACAAAGGACAACGCCGGATATGTCATATTTAATGATATCGCCTATAAGTTTGTATATTAGTACAAAAAACAAGAAATCTATTATTCGAAGTAGCTTATATTGAAAAGTGGTTATTCCCGAAATGAGGGTAACCACTTTTTTATTTTATCCTATTTTTGTATAATAAGGTTATTATAGATATAATCTGAGAAAACGAACCGATCAGAACCAGATGTGAATATAAAACCTAAATGATATCCGTTTCGTAATCTGATAATAGATTAGTAACCTCTTTTATCCGATAGAGTCGATAGCCATTGGTATATCATTGTCATAATATAAATTAACACATATAATTCCGATTGGCACAAATTTTGAAGTAAATTTGGCACATTTAAGAACAACTATGAAACTATTACTTCTTGTCCTGCTACTGTTGGTAGCGATCCCTGCATTTACACAGCAAGATTCTGTAAAAATCACGACACCGGGAGATACCGTCGTTGTGACCGAGACCTGGACCGTACGCCAACTGAAACAATTTGCCCGCCAGCAAAGGCGCGATTCGATCCGTGCCCATAAAAAAGTATGGCTTTCCATTCTTGGAGGTCCTTCCTATAACCCCGAAGCTTCGCTGGGAGTCGGTGGCGCCATGTTGATGACTTTCCGGATGAACCCCGACGATACCATCAGCCAACGGTCTTTTATCCCGGTAGGCTTCAATATCTCTATCAACGGGACTTTCGTCGCAGCAGGAGCCGGTACGTTGTTTTTCAATGAAAATAAATTCCGTATTTACATCAAATACGGTTATCGTACCGAACCGGCCAATTTTTATGGCATCGGCTATGATGAAATCAAAAAAGCCGAGGAACTAAAGGACCGTTACGATAAGGATTCGGTGACCTTTCATAAAGCCAGCATACAGTTCTTTCCCCGTTTTGTGTGGGAAGTGAAACCGAATATATACGTAGGTACGCTTCTGGATTTCAACTATAATTATACGAAATCCTTGGCCGACTGGATGAAAACCAATCCGGCCATCCTGAAATATGGTAACCGTTATCACAATATCGGAGTAGGTGCTTTGTTCCAATACGATACCCGGGATGATGTCGCTACCCCTTTCGAGGGCGTATTCCTAAGCGCAATGGGAACCCTGTACGGGAAATATCTGGGCGGAAATTACAATTATGAAATGCTGGAACTGGAATACCGCCAATTCCGTCAGGTCTTCAAACGCCGGAGCACACTGGCCTGGACAGCCAAAACCCAGATCGGTATGGATAATGTTCCTTACAGTGAGTTGCCGAATTTCGGTAATCCATTCGATCTGCGCGGTTACGCCTGGGGGAAATACCGGGATAAATCGATGGCTTACGGCATTATCGAATACCGGCACATGTTTATGTCGCAGGAAGCTTATGCCCGGGGCGCCTTTTGGTCGAAGTTCGGAGGGGTTGCCTGGATCGGTACGGGTACGATCGGAAAAACCCCGGCCGACTGGGATAAATGGAAACTCAACTATGGTATCGGACTTCGTATTCAGTTACAACCCCGCAAAAATTTCCGTCTGGATATCGGCAAAGAACCCGGACAGAAATGGGGTATTTATATGAATATGACCGAAGCTTTCTAATCGTTCCCACAGCACATGAGAAGCTCTGTAAAAAATAAAATCATCTGGACGATAGCCCTTCCGATTATCTTCGGAAATCTGGCACAAACCCTGATCGCCTTAACCGATACGGCTTTTCTGGGACGGGTCAGTGCTGTCGCTTTGGGAGCTTCGATGATGGCAGGTATTTATTATTATATTTATTCGACTTTAGCCTGGGGATTCGCCATCGGTATACAGATCATCGTTGCCCGCCGCCTGGGTGAAGGGCGTCTGGACCGGATCGGGGTGATTTTCGAGCACGGGTTGTTTTTCGTGCTTTTTCTGTCTACAGGTCTGTTTCTGATACAACATTATTTCACCAACGATATTCTGGCCAGGATCATCCAGTCGCCTAATATCTACGCCGCTGCAGTAGAATATATGGATTACCGGCATTACGGTATTATTTTTGTATGTTTTAATTTTTTGTTCCGTTCTTTATATATCGGGCTGTCCGATACCAAAGTCATCAGTTTCACGACAGCCATCATGGCTATGGTGAATATATTCCTCGATTATGTCCTGATATTCGGTAAATGGGGTTTCCCCGAAATGGGTGTCGGTGGTGCAGCACTCGCTTCTGTATGTGCCGAAATATCCGCTACATTTTTCTTTATCGGGTATACGCTCGTCAAGCTTCCGCTAAAAACTTATTCCTTATTCTATTTTCATAAACTGGAAGGCTGGCTGATGAAATCGGTTCTGAAACTGGCTTTTCCCACCATGATCCAAAAGTTACTTTCTTTCGGGACATGGTTTATTTTCTTCGCTCTGGTCGAACATATGGGCGAGACACCGATTGCGGTGTCCGGTATTGTGAGAAGTGTTTATATGCTCGTTATGATCCCCGTATTTGCTTTCGGTGCAACGGCCAATACGCTCACCAGCCGCCTGATCGGCGAAGGGAAACAAAACGAAGTGATGCCGACTGTCTTCAAAACGATCGGACAAGGGCTGATCGCCATTCTGCCGGTACTCTTATGCTGTTTGTTTATCCCTCATACGGTGCTGTCTATCTACACCGACGATTTGGTCTTAGCCGATGCCTCTATTCCTTCTTTGCTGGTTATCTGCTGTGCTTCGATCGCTATGAGCTTCGGAATTCCACTGTTCGAAGCCGTATCAGGTACAGGTAATACGACCAATGCGTTGATACTGGAATCTGTCGTACTGATCGCCTACACCTTTTCTGTCTGGTTTTTCGCTTCTTACATATCCACCCGCGTAGAATGGGTATGGACCAGTGAATTTACTTATGGAACCCTCATCGGTCTGGTGTCCTGGCTTTTCATGAGATTCGCTTCCTGGCAGCGTAAGAAAATCTGAACATGTAGAAATTTAGTATTTTTGATACGGGATTCAGCCAGTGGCTTTTGCGAATCAAGCGGAATACTTTATCTTTGCATAAAAGTCGCGCAACAGATAACTAACGACGAAAGCATGAGTATGGAAAAGACATATGCCTATGAAGTAGAAAAAATCTTTACTTCCTGGTATAGTTCGCTGTGTTATTTTGCCTTTCGGTATGTACAGGACGATGAAACGGCCCGGGGCATCGTTCAGGAGGTTTTTGTCCGCTTAATGGAAAAGCGACAGTCAGTCCAAAGTGAGTAACATCTGAAAAACTTTTTATATCTGACCATAAAAAAACGATTGTCTGAACCATTTACGCAACCGTCTCTCGCGGGAACACTACCTGAGTTATCTGAAACATGAAGGAGAACAGGACGAATTCGAATGCCGGATGATCGAAACGGAAATTTTCAGCCGGCTGAGAAAAGCAATAGAAAAATTACCCCGGGAATGCCGTAAAGTATTCGAGTTGTGCTATTTCGAGGGGATGAATAACGAGAAAGCGGCCCAAACCCTGCGAATCAGTATTGAAACGGTAAAAGCCCAAAAGAAACGGGGCAAACAGATACTGCGAAAAAATCTGCAAGAGTTGTACCCACTGTTCGCCTTATTATTCGGTCTGTGATTTCGGTTACTTTTTCCTTAATTAATCCGAAGTCACCGGTAAAATAAAAAAATTCATTTTCATTTACCCCTTTTTGCATATCATCGTGTAATAATACAAAATGGTTGCAAAATGGGAGTAAAAAACGACATTACTATTATCCGGCTTATTCTGGGTCATTGGGCTGGGAAACTATCCGAACCGGAGAAAAAAGAACTGGACAACTGGCTGGCACAATCGGAAAAACACCGGATTTATTTCCAAAAATGGTGTGACGATGAACGGCAAAATGAGTTGTTGTCCAAAATCGGATGCTACGACCCCGGGGAAGGGTGGCAACAGGTGGTCCGTAAAAGAAACATGCGGCGCAACCGCCGGTGGTGGCTGGTAGCAGCAGCTTCTGTCGCTATTCTTTTCGGGGGACTGGCAGTCTATCGGTATAGCAAGATTCCTGTTTCTCTCCCCTTAGCCAGCGAGGAGACCTCTATATATCCCGGAAAACGCATGGCCCGGCTGATTACCCCTTCAGGCGAAACAGTATTATTGGATACACTACGGCAAACGGATACACAGCAAATGAAGTTGCATAACGATCAGGGACGGGTGGTCATTCAAGCCGCTTGCGGAGATGCAAACGGTGATCAACCTGTTTACCATTGCCTGGAAGTACCCCGGGGTGGAGAATTCAGTTTCCTGTTGCCCGACAGCACGACCGTATTTCTGAATGCCGAGAGCCGTCTGCGCTTCCCTGACCGATTCGTTCCGGGGAGTGAAAGAATCGTATATCTCAGTGGTGAAGCTTATTTCGACGTGAAGCGTGATCCCCGTTCTCCCTTTCTGGTTTGCCTGGAACACTCGGCGGTAAAAGTGACAGGTACTTCCTTCAATGTCAAGGCGTACCCCGACGACACGAACGAAGCGACCACCTTGATCAGCGGAACCGTATCGATGGGGATCGGCACTACGGAACAATGGATCGTCCTGAAACCGGGCGAACAGGGGTATTACGACGCTACCCGGAAAACACTGTTGCAGCAAACCGTGGACGTGAATTATTATACAGCCTGGAAAGACGGCGTGTTTGCCTTTTACCGGCAACCCCTGGAAGAGGTCATGAAAACACTGGGATGCTGGTATCTGTTCGACACCCATTATCAGAACGAAGCATTGAAATCTATTCTTTACACGGGGAAAATCAATCGTCATGCTTCCATCCGGGAGGTCTTGCACACCTTCGAGCTGATGGACGAACTTACATTCGACATAAAAGGAAAGGAGGTTATTGTCAGGAGAAAATAAAAAAAGCAACCGCTTCTTCTTGCACAAGAACCGGTTGCAAACTTGTATAAACAATTTACAAATCGTTTTAACACAACAAATTTATGAAAAAAAACAATCGGTTGTTGCCGGATTGGAAAGATTCCGGTGGCTTGCAACAAGTAAGCAGAATGATGAAATGTGTGCTATTCTTTATGCTGACACTCGTGTGTGGTGTCCAGGGGAAAGTGTATTCCCAACAGTATACACTGGACCTACATCTGAAACAAACTTCTCTGGAAGAAGTTTTCAACCGGATAGAGGCCCAGACCGGACTGAAATTTTTGTACAATACCCTGCTCACCGACTCAAAAGGGAAAGTGGATGTCGAAGCCCGGCAGGAAGACATCCGCAAAGTGCTGGATGAATTATTGAATCCCCTGGGTCTCACCTATATATTGAACAGTAATCATATTGTGGTCAAGCAAGCAGATGCTGCCGCCCCACAGGAAAAAACGGTGATCAAAGGGAAAGTGACGGATAGCAAAGGCAGTCCCCTACCCGGCGTGACGGTACGGATCAAAGGAACCAATATCGGTGTCGTTTCGGACAACGACGGCCACTACGAATTAACTTTACCTGCCGGAACCGATCCGACACTGATATTTTCTTTCGTCGGTATGCTTTCGCAGGAAGCAAAATATACAGGCCAACGTGAGCTGAATATCATCCTGCACGAAAATATAGGTGGATTATTCCACGGATTTCTATGCGCTGCTCTTCCTCGCCACACCCCGTGACAAGCATCCCGAAAAGTTCATGTGGCCGGAGTACTACAAACACATTGCCTCACCGCAGAAATATACGACGGATGTCGTATCGCAATTTCCGGAAGGGGTCAGAATGCCGGGCGTGTACGCCGAGTTTACCAACCGGGAGTCAGGGGAAAAAGAGAGATATAATCCGGACGATGTGATTACCTTTTTACACAACGACCATCTGATAGGCGAATATCTGCAGAACAATGAGTTTCGCCGATATAGATCCTACGAACAATATTCGGCAGGTATGGAAAAATACGGCAAATATTTTGTAACGCCCTCTCTCAAAGCACGTATCGAAGCGTTAGGAGCTCCTCTGTATGACACCAAAGCCGGTTCCCCGGCGGCGGATTTTACCTACCCCGACGTGGAAGGCAATAGAGTATCGCTGTCCGACTTCAAGGGGAAAGTGGTACTGGTAGACGTCTGGGCCACCTGGTGCAGCCCCTGCCGGAAGGAAATCCCCCCATCTGAAAAACCTGAAGAAGGAGATGCACGGCACCGATGTGGTCTTTTTAGGCGTTTCTGTCGATGAAGCGAAAGACAAACAAAAATGGCTGGATTTCATCGAAACAGAGGGGTTAAAAGGTATCCAACTCTTAGCCAATGGCTGGAGCAAAATCACAAAAGACTATAAAATCAACGGTATTCCCCGTTTCATGGTCTTTGACAAAAAAGGCAACATTGTCTCAGCAGATGCTCCCCGGCCTTCCAACCCCGAATTGAAAAAAATGCTGGAAGCGGAACTCAACAGATAATCCTCACCCGATTCTATCTGAAAATCAAGGGCTGCCCTGCTTTTACCCTCTTTTCCTCCCCACTCTCCCGTCAGTACCTTTCTTTCCCTACTTATTTCCAAAAATTAAAATCTGTACAGAAAAAACTTTATAGACATTCATTTTTGTTTTGCATAAATAATCCTTTACAAAAAATTTACAGACAAGCTCTTTTTATCCGTTCCAGGCCATCTTCCAAAACACAACGGGGACATCCGATATTCATCCGGCGGAATCCCCTGCCCTCTTCACCGAATTCCAGACCGTCGTTCAGTCCGACTTTTCCTATCTTCACCAATCGTTCTCCACAGGCTTCATGCGACAAACCGGTCCCCCGGAAATCCAGCCACAATAAAAACGAACCTTCGGGTTTCAATACTTTGATCTGTGGTAGTTCTCTCTCGAAATAATCCAAAGCGAACTGTACATTCCCTTCCAGATACCGGGTCAGTTCCTCCAACCAACCGGCCCCATACCGATAGGCCGCTTTCAAAGTAACGTGTCCGAAGATATTTCCCAAGTCCAGGTGCAAAGTCGTTAATTCACGATTGTATACCTCCAGAATCTCAGGGTTGGAAGCAATAATCACCGAATTCATCATACCGGCGATATTGAAAGTCTTACTCGGAGCCATAGCGGTCAGCGTACGGGCAGCGATCTCCTCCGACACAGAAGCCATAACCGTATGCCGATGTCCGAACAAAGCCAGATCTGCATGAATTTCATCGGATAGAATCAGGACATCGTAACGGCAGCACAATTCTCCGATCCTTGCCAATTCCTCACGGGTCCACACCCGTCCGACAGGGTTATGAGAATTACACAGAATGAGCATTTTCACTCCTTTTTGTAACCCCTGTTCGAAGCATTCCCAGTCGATCACATACTTTTCGGTATCTCTTATTAAAGGACAACATACCAATTCGCGGCCATTATCCTTTACTACGGCATGAAACGGAGGATATACCGGAGTCATAATCATCACCTTATCGCCGGACTTAGTAAAAGCCCGGACAGAAATCGCCAGTGAAGTAACAATCCCGGGGCTGGAAGACAACCATTCTTCCTTTACCTCCCAACTATACCGCTGTTTCACCCAATTACGAAAAGCATCCTTACCATCATCCGAACGGAACGTATAACCGAAAATCCCCTGTTCACAACATTTACGTGCTGCCTCCTGCACCTCCGGGGGAACCCGGAAATCCATATCGGCCACCCACATCGGCAACAGATCCGCACACCCGAAAACATCCTGCAAACCGTCGTATTTCACACAATCGGTGTTCCGACGGTCAATCATTTGATCAAAATTATACCTATTCATAAAAGTTGTTGAGTTACTGAGTTGTTGAGTTACTGAGTTGTTGAGTTACTGAGTTGTTGAGTTGCTGAGCTGCTGAGTTATTGAGTTACTGAGTTGCTCTTGGGAGCTCTAATCGTTATTCCTAATCATTATTTTCTAATCTTTTTATTAACTTTGCACGTACAAATATAAATTTATAAATCTACAATGAAAAGACAAAATACGGTAATCTATATCTGTGTCATTATCACACTCTTGAATGTAGCCGGATTATTGTTTATTGCCTGCAAAAGTAATTCACCGATCGCAACGGCTTCTACTCCGGTTCAATCCTCAACTTCAGGTTATTATAGCGATGCCTATATGCCCGAGGCCCTGACTTTTGCCGGAGAGACCGTACCGTTGCAACGCCTGGATGTACAGGAAGCACTTCGGAAAGAACTGATCGTCAATTCTTATTTACATTCACATACCATTCAGATTCTACAAACGGCTCCCCGGGTTTTCCAACTGATGGAACCGATTTTGGAAAAGAACGGTATCCCGGAAGATTTCAAATACCTGGCGGTCATCGAAAGCCGTCTGAACCCTCAGGCCCAATCACCTGCCGGAGCAGTCGGAGTATGGCAGTTTCTGAAAGGTACCGGAAAGGAAAACGGTTTGGAAATCAATAATGAAGTAGACGAGCGCTATCACATCGAAAAATCGACAGAAGCCGCTGCCGCCTATCTCAAAAAAGCTTATGAGAAATTCGGTTCGTGGACACTGGCTGCAGCTGCGTATAATGCAGGCGCAGCTATGATTTCCCGGCAAATGGACCTCCAGAAAGAAACGAATTATTACAATCTCCTGTTGGGAGAGGAAACGGAACGTTATGTATTCCGGATTCTGGCCCTGAAACAGATTATGAATCATCCCGAACTGTACAATTTTAAAGTAAATACCGTTTATACTTTCGAAAAAACAGAAACAGTAGAAGTGAAAGGTCCTGTCAAAAGCTGGGCCGATTTTGCGCAAGAGCAAGGGATTACCTATAAAACCCTGAAGCGTTTCAACCCCTGGCTCCGGAAAACCGATTTAAAAAATCCACGACACAAAACTTACACGATCAGTATCCCTAAGAAAAAAGAACTGTACAAATAATAAAAATCACGTTAGATGAGGCACGGTATTTGTTTATACATTTTTTGTTATTACTTTAGCTAAGCATTAAATGTATAAATATGAGGACAGTCAATATTACTTGTGAAAATACACACCAGGAATACGAAATAGAGTTAGGCACTACACTTAGAGATGTAAAAAAGATCATCTTCCCGGAAAACCATAATCACATCCTCGGGGCTTTGGTCAATAATCAGTTACAGGACTTGCAGTTCGTTGTAATGACCCCTCTGCGGGTCAACTTCATCGATGTCACGACCCTGGACGGATACAGCATTTATTCGCGTTCGTTGATTTTCGTACTATATCAAGCTGTAGCCCAATTATTTCCGAAGAAAACACTTCGGGCCGAATATTTTATTTCGAACGGCATTTTTTGCCGGATCGTCAACAAAGAAATCGTACTGACTCCGGCAATCATTTCCGAACTGGAAAATAAAATGAAAGAAATCATTCAAGCCGACTATCCGATTGTACGGGAAGAAATCCCTACCGACGAAGCAGTTCTTATTTTCAGAAAAAGAGGGTTGAAAGATAAAGCAGACTTAATGGAAACCCGGGGAAAACTTTTCACTTCCCTTTATTATCTGAACGATCTTCCCGATTATTTTTATGGGACCCTGGCTCCTTCGACCAGTTGTCTGAAAACATTCGGTCTGATCCCCTATAAAGAAGGTATGCTATTGCAACTTCCCGACCGGACCGATCCGACCCGGGTACTGCCTGTCATTCCACAAGATAAGTTGTATCAGGTATTCAGTGAATACAAACGCTGGGGAAAAATCCTTGAAGTGACCGATATCGGGCATCTGAACAAAATCGTGGAGTTGAAATATTCAGGTCCTATGATCAAAATCAGTGAAGCACTCCACGAGAAAAAAATTTCGCTTATCGCCGATAAAATCAAGGCCCGGCATAAAAAGGTAAAAGTGATATTGGTCTCCGGTCCTTCTTCGTCCGGGAAAACCACGTTCAGCAAAAGATTGGCCATACAACTGATGGTCAATGGCATGAAACCCGTCAATCTTTCTCTGGACAATTACTTCGTCAACCGCGAATTTACTCCGAGAGACGAAAAAGGGGAATACGATTATGAGTCTATCGATGCCCTCGATATCGCCACCTTTACGGATAATATACAACGGTTACTAAAAGGGGAAGAGGTCGAAATTCCTAAATTCTCTTTCGAAACCGGACAACGTTATTATGACGGTGAAAAGCTAAAAATCGCCCGGAACAATGTGATCATCGTCGAAGGTATTCATGGGCTGAATCCCCAACTCACCCGGTTGCTGCCGCCGGAAACCCTTTTCAAGATATTCGTTTCTGCGCTGACCTCTATCGCTATCGATAATCACAACCTGATCAATCCGACAGATAATCGTCTGATCCGGCGCATGGTACGCGATTACAAATACCGGAATTATTCCGCCCTCGATACCCTGAAACGTTGGGAAAGTGTATTGCTGGGCGAACAAAAACATATCGTACCCTACCAGGAAGAAGCCGACGCGATCTTCAATTCTGCTTTGATTTATGAATTAGGAGCATTAAAAACACAGGCAGAACCTTTACTCCGGGAAGTAACCCAACAGCACCCCGAACATTCCAAGGCTTTACGCTTATTGAAATTTTTCTCTTACATCCGGGCTGTACCGACCCGTGAAATTCCACCGACCTCGATCATCCGGGAATTTTTAGGAGGAAGCAGTTTTAAATACTAAAAAACAGTAAATATATCTCTTTCCTTGCAACCAGTGAGGTGACTTTCATCGTAAAAATGAAAAAACATTTACGATTTTTACGATGAAATTTCGTTACCTGGTTTTCATATCGATACTTTCTTTTTGTCTGGCGTGTCAGGGAAAAAAGAAAGCTACTCTTTCCGATCTGCCCCGGTCGGTAAGGGTGATAAAAGTCGAAGCCTTAGGCACTTTCAACCATCAATATACCGGAACCGTAACAGCCCGGAATTTCAGTATACTGGCCTTCCGTTTGCCGGGTACCCTGACCGAAGTCAATGTCAACACCGGCCAAAAAATAAAAAAAGGGACGGTGATCGCCCGAATCGATCCCTATGATTACCAACGGCAATATCAAACCGCTTTAGCCAATTATAAAACAACCGAATCTATCTACGAACGTAATCAGCGCCTCTATGCTGCCAATGCCGTAGCCAAACAAAACCTGGAAATAGCCCAAACCGATTATATTCAGGCCACTTCAGCCCTGAATATGGCCCGGCGTACTCTGGATTACACCGTACTGACCGCACCATTCGACGGGTTTATCGAACAACGCTTCGTCGAGAATCACGAAGAAATACTTACCGGGCAATCGATCGTCCGTCTGATAGATCCTAAAGACATCGAAGTTAATTTCATGCTTCCCGAAACCAGTATCCAACTACTCGACATCCCGAAAAAGATCTATGTCGAATTCGATTCCCAAAAAGGAAAACTTTTCACGACAGAGGTCAAAGAGTATATCTATTCCTCGAACGGTTCGGGGATACCGGTGACTCTACTTATTACGGACAAACAGTTCGCCCCGTATCGGCAAAATGTATTTCCAGGATTTTCGTGTAAAGTGATCGTTGAAGTCGACAATATGATATCCGACAAATTCGTCCTTCCGGCCAGTGCCTTACAAGAAGCACACCATCAGGAATATGTATGGATCGTCGACCCGGCAAGCCATACAGCTCATCGTCAGCAAGTCAGGATAAAAAAATACAACGATCATATCCTTGTCGAGGCTGGCTTGAACCCGGACGATCTGATTATTATAGCCGGAATAGCTTCCATCCGGGAAGGACAAAAAGTGAGACCTGTCAAAAACCAGTAAATAAACACCCAAAATAAGACCAATATGAGCTTTTTAAAAGAATTCAAAACTTTTGCCATGCGTGGCAACGTTGTAGACATGGCTGTCGGTATCATTATCGGAGGCGCCTTCGGTAAGATCGTCTCTTCTCTGGTAAGCGATATCATTATGCCCCCGATCGGACTGCTGATCGGAGGAGTAAAGTTTGAAAGTCTGAAAATCGTCCTGAAACATGCACATACCGATGCCGTTACAGGAAAAGTCACTGAAGCCGTCAGTATCAATTACGGCAATTTTATCAATACAGCCCTGGATTTTCTGATTATCGCCTTTTCTATCTTCTTATTCGTCAAGCTGATCAACAGTATGAAAAGAAAAGAAGAAACTAAGCCCACTCCTCCACCGGCTCCAAGTAAAGAAGAACAATTGCTGACCGAAATCCGGGATTTATTGAAAGGAAAAAATAGTTGAAAGGGCTGAAAACCATAAAAAAGCTCCCGGTGATGTGCCGGGAGCTTTTTATATGACCGATTCATTTTATCCTAGAACAATCCACCTAACCGATATCCAACCGACAGCTGGAATACACGGTTTTTATTGTTCCCATTATAATTATCCTTATCGAAAGCATTACTCAACCCCAGATTATAACGGGCCGAGAACATAAAATCATCCCAATTATAAGAAAGCCCGATAGCAAAATTCACGGCCAGTGTATTTATATCATTCATTTTATGTTTGACCGTCGTACCGTCGTCTTTATACTTTGCTTTAGCATTCAGGGCAAAACCGAACTCCGGTCCCAGGTCGACGCTCAATTCATCCAACACATATAACTTGGCCAATACCGGAATATTCAGGTAATTAGCCCGCAATTTAAGTTTATCGCCATTGACTTTATCCCGGGCTCCTTGTCTTGAATACACCAATTCGGGCTGGATAGCAAGATAATCGTTAAACCTGAATTCAGCGAATCCACCCACATGGAAACTCAGTTTATTTTTCTTATCGAAATTCGAAATATTGGTCATATTCAAACCGACTTTCGGTCCGACTACAATTTCCGTCTGTGCCTTTGCACCGACCACCATCAAAACAACAACAACTAGTGTAAATAATTTTTTCATACTTTAAATTGTTTTTAATTATCTAACATCACATAGCAAAAACTATGCCTTTCCATACGCAAATCTCTCCCGATTGTTAATCTATAATTTAACTTTAACCACCATTTTCTTCATTTTACCGTTCCCGATGCAAGGAGCATGAGCATCTTCCGGGAAAAAGATCACAAAGTCTCCAACCGGCAGCGTAAAATACAAAGCAGGCCGTTCCTGATAAAACAGGATATCATTTTGTACCTGATAGCCTTCTTCTTCTTCCATCGCCAAGCGGCCCCGCTCTTCCCACCCGAAAGTTTCCTCCTGCAATAAGGGGATCTGGATATCGATAAACCGGTTATGTGCTTCCAGTTTCGCCGCTTCCCTGGATTTCCCCGTCACTTCATCCACATTCACCCAAATTTTATCTTCTTCAAGTATTATTTTCCCGGCAGTCACCTGCTGCCAATCCCCCGACCGAACATATTCGAATACCTTTTTGAAATCGGGATGCAGAATTTCAAATCGTTTCGTCTGTGTTAATGAACCTATTATCATTTTTTTTATTTTTTTTCAGTAGGTAGCAAAAGTATTAAAATTCCGTATAAATCGCTATCTTTGCCGGATAAAACCATAATATCGAAACCGAATATGCATAAAGCTGGATTTGTCAATATCGTAGGAAATCCGAATGTAGGGAAATCTACTTTAATGAACCGATTGGTCGGAGAGAAAATTTCTATTATCACCTCCAAATCACAAACTACCCGTCACCGGATCAAGGGAATCGTAAATACCGACGACTATCAGATTGTATTTTCGGATACTCCGGGAGTGGTAAAGCCCAGCTATAAGATGCAGGAATATATGCTGGAATTTTCTAAATCGGCTTTAGTCGATGCCGATATCATTCTTTATGTAACCGATGTAGTCGAAAACATAGAGAAAAACCTGGATTTTATCGATAAAGTCAATAAATCGGACATCCCGGTATTGTTGGTTATCAATAAAATAGATCTTACCACTCAAGAGAAATTAGAAGCACTGTTCGATAAATGGAAAAGCCTGATTCCCCGGGCAGAAATTTTTCCTCTTTCGGCAACCGAGAATTTCAATGTCGACAATTTATACAAACGGATTGTAGAATTATTACCCGAAGGTGAACCTTTTTTCCCCAAGGACGAACTGACCGATTTACCTTCCCGGTTCTTTGTGAACGAGATTATCCGTGAAAAAATTTTGCAGTATTACGACAAAGAAGTACCCTATTCCGTAGAAGTGGAAGTGGAAGAATTTAAAGAAGACGACAAACGGATCAACATCATGGCTGTCATCTATGTAGAACGTTCTTCCCAAAAAGGGATTATCATCGGAAGCCAGGGAGAAGCCCTGAAAAAAGTCGGTACCCAGGCCCGGCTCGATATCGAAGCCTTCTTCGGTAAAAAAGTATTTCTCAATTTATACGTCAAAGTGCTGAAAGACTGGCGTAATAAAGACAGTGAGTTAAAAAATTTCGGATATGCAAACAAATAAAGTAAAAGGTTAAAAGTTAAAAGCTATAGGCCGATCGATTTTCAGCCCTAGCTTTTAGCCTTTAGCCTTTAGCTTTTTACTTTATATTTTATGAGTAACATAGTAGCAATAGTAGGAAGGCCCAATGTAGGGAAATCGACACTTTTCAACCGCCTTGTCGGAACACGGAAAGCGATTGTAAATGAAGAAAGCGGTGTGACACGTGACCGGAACTACGGTAAATCGTCCTGGAACGGGAAGGATTTTTCAGTCATCGATACCGGTGGATATGTCTCCAACAGTGACGATATTTTTGAAGAGGAGATCAATAAACAAGTCATTCTGGCTCTCGACGAGGCAGATGTCATTCTTTTTATGGTAGACGCCGAGATCGGAGTGACCGACCTGGATCAAAATTTTGCCCGTTTATTACGGAATATCGATAAACCGGTTTACCTGGTAGCCAACAAGGTCGATAATCACGAGCGGCTTTATGAAGCCCAGGATTTTTACCGATTGGGAATAAAAGGAGATTTATTTTGTATCTCTTCGGTCAGTGGCTCGGGAACAGGTGATTTGTTAGACCAGGTCGTCTCCCATTTTCAAGAGAATACGATCGAAGATACCGACCACCTTCCGCGAATCACGATCGTCGGACGTCCCAATGTCGGAAAATCTTCTACGATCAATGCCCTGATCGGAGAAGAACGGAATATCGTTACGGACATCGCCGGAACAACCCGTGATACGTTGAATACCCGTTACAACCGTTTTGGTTACGATTTTCTATTGGTCGATACGGCAGGATTACGTAAAAAGGCAAAAGTAAGCGAGGACGTCGAATTTTACTCGGTCATGCGTTCCATCCGTGCCATCGAAGAATCGGATGTGTGTATACTTCTGATCGATGCGACACGAGGAATGGAAGCCCAGGATCTCAATATCTTCCATCTGATCGAAAGAAACCGGAAAGGAGTAGTTATTGTCGTCAATAAATGGGATCTGGTAGAAAAAGACGGGAAAACACTGATCGAATACGAAAAAAGCCTGCGTGAAAAAATAGCTCCGTTCAAAGATGTCGATATCATCTTTGCTTCAGCCCTGACCAAACAACGATTATTGAAAGTATTGGAGGCTGCCCTGCAAGTATATGCAAACCGGACTCAAAAAATAAAAACATCGGAGCTCAACCGGATCATGCTTGAGGCCATCGAAAATTATCCACCTCCAAGTCTTAAAGGGAAATACGTCAAAATCAAATACATCACCCAGTTGCCGACCCATGCCCCTTCTTTTGCTTTCTATTGCAATCTGCCGCAATATGTAAAAGATCCCTACAAGCGGTATCTGGAAAATCAAATCCGGGAAAACTGGAAATTTACCGGTGTCCCGATTCAGATTTTCATGCGCAAGAAATAACTAAAAGCTGCCTTCCGGCAGCTTTTATATTTTAACTTTTAACCTTTTACTTTTCATCTTTTAATATTACCTTTGCATTTGTTTTTAAAAAGGGAATATGGGTAAAAGCAGCAGAGTACAACATGAAGGTATTGTAAAAAGCATCTCTACACAAACGTTGGAGGTGAGTATTATCAGTCACTCTGCTTGTTCGGGTTGTCATGCTAAAAGTGCCTGCGGAATTGCCGATATGAAAGAAAAAGTTATCACGGCTCAACGTCCCAGGGAAGAGCTTCGTCCGGGAGACAAAGTAATCGTATACGCATCGGTAAATAACGCCTTCTACTCGGTATTACTGGCTTATATTATGCCGTCCATATTGATTATCGCCACCATCTTTTTTTTAGAGAAATCCGGAAGTAGTGAACTATACGCAGCGATCAGCAGCCTCATCCTACTGGCCGGATATTTTATTATCCTGTATTTCTGCCGGAATAAAATTGCCCGGAAAATTAATTTTACCGTTGAAAAAATAGCCAACTATTAAATATAAAACATGAGTACACTAGTTATTACTATTATTTCGTTATGTGCTATTGGAGTTGTATCTGCGGTGATACTCTATTTCGTAGCGCAAAAATTCAAGGTGGAAGAAGATCCGCGTATCGACATTGTCGAAGGCTTACTTCCGGGGGCCAATTGTGGCGGATGTGGCTATCCGGGCTGCCGGGGATTAGCAGAAGCTGCCGTAAAATCGGAAACGATGGAAGGCATCCTGTGTCCGGTAGGAGGAGCAGAAACCATGAATAAAGTTGCAGCAGCCTTAGGCCGGGAAGTAAAAGCCCAGGCGCCTAAAATTGCTGTAGTCAGATGTAACGGAACTTGTGAAAACCGTCCCCGCACCAGCCAATACGACGGAGCCCGTTCTTGTGCCATCGAACATTCCTTATATGTCGGCGATACAGCCTGCGGATTCGGCTGTCTGGGATGTGGCGACTGTGTTGCAGCCTGCCCGTTCGATGCGATACACATGGATTCTACGACATTATTGCCTGTAGTCGACGATGACAAATGTGTAGCCTGTGGCGCCTGCGTGAAAGCCTGTCCCCGGAACATCATCGAATTGCGCAACAAAGGACCGAAAGACCGGCGGGTATTTGTTTCCTGCGTCAATAAAGACAAAGGCGGAGTAGCCCGGAAAGCTTGTAAAGCAGCTTGTATCGGTTGCGGGAAATGTGCCAAGGAATGTCCGTTCGATGCAATTACGGTGGAAAACAATCTGGCTTATATCGATTACAGTAAATGCCGTCTATGCCGGAAGTGTGTCGGCGTATGTCCTACCGGAGCGATCCACGAAGTGAACTTTCCTCCCCGGAAGACAGAAACCGAAGCTGAAAAAAACCAGCAAACCACGATCAAACCGACTAACAGTTGTGCAACCTCCGGACAAACGGCAACCGATCCGGTAGGTAAAGCACCGGTCAGTGCTTCTCCTCAGGTCGAGTCTATAGAAGCACAGAAAACACCAGAAACAGATAGTAAAAATTAAAAATCTAAAACTTATACGCTGTGTTAAAGACATTCAAAATCGGTGGTGTCCATCCACCTGAAAATAAATTATCGGCAGCTGGGAAAATACAGGTCTTACCTATTCCCGAAAAGGTGATTATTCCGCTCGGTCAGCACATCGGAGCTCCGGCAACCCCTATCGTTCAGAAAGGTGATAAAGTAAAAACCGGACAGTTGATAGCACAAGCTTCAGGTTTTGTTTCAGCTAACATACATAGTTCGGTTTCCGGCACAGTATCGGCAATCGATAACATCATCGATGCCGCCGGATTATCGAAACCTGCCATCACCATTCAAGTGGAAGGCGACGAATGGATACCCGAAATCGACCGGTCGGAAAAGCCGGCACATAATATTACTTTATCGAAAGAAGAAATAGTCAAAGCAATCGCTGCTGCCGGTATCGTCGGTATGGGTGGAGCGACATTTCCTACTCAGGTAAAACTGACCCCTCCTCCCGGCAATAAAGCCGAAGTATTGATTATCAACGGAGTGGAATGTGAACCTTACCTGACCGCCGATCATCGGATCATGCTCGAGAAAGCCGAAGAAATTATTATCGGTGTACAAATTCTGATGAAAGCGATCGATGTTAAACGGGCTATTATCGGCATCGAGAACAATAAAAAAGATGCGATAGCTCATTTGCAGGATATAGCCGGAAAAGTACTTGGCGTAGAAATATGTCCGTTAAAAGTGAAATATCCGCAAGGAGGTGAAAAACAACTGATTCAGGCTACGGTCAACCGGGCGGTTCCTTCCGGAGCACTTCCGATCGCCGTGGGAGCCGTTGTACAGAATGTGGGAACAGCCCTGGCGGTTTACGAAGCCGTAATGAAAAACAAACCCCTGATCGAACGGGTAGTCACCGTCACCGGTAAATCGGTAAAAAATCCGGGTAATTTCCTCTGCCGTATCGGTACACCGATTTCGAAGCTGATCGAAGCAGCCGGAGGTATGCCTGAAGATACGGCTAAAGTGATCGGCGGAGGTCCTATGATGGGAAGAACGATGGTAAACATCGATTCACCGGTGATGAAAGGCACCAGCGGTGTATTGCTGATCAACGAAAAGGAAGCGGCCCGCCGACCCATGCGTAATTGTATCCGTTGCGGTAAATGTGTTTCTGCCTGCCCGATGGGGCTCGAACCGTATTTACTGATGAAATTATCGCAATTCAATCTGTTGGAACGTATGGAAGAAGAAAAAGTCATGGACTGCATCGAATGTGGATCATGCAGTTTTACCTGTCCCTCAGATCGTCCGTTGCTCGACTATATCCGTTTAGGTAAAGCCCGGACAGGTGCTATGATCCGTAGTAGAAAGAAATAAATAACGTCAATGGTGTAGATCAAATATTATGAATAAATTACTAATATCTCCTTCTCCGCACGTTCACAGTGGTGATTCTATCGAAAAGAACATGTATGGAGTACTTATAGCGCTCATTCCGGCTTTCATCTGTTCTGTGCTGTTTTTCGGCATGGGAGCTATCATCGTCACCCTGACTTCGGTGGTGGCTTGCCTCTTTTTTGAATATGTAATTCAAAAGTTTCTTCTCAAGCAGCAACCGACGATTTTCGACGGTTCAGCTTTGATTACCGGTGTATTACTGGCTTTCAACGTACCTTCGAACTTACCGGTCTGGATTATCGTTATCGGTGCCCTGGTGGCAATCGGCATCGGTAAAATGAGCTTCGGCGGATTGGGGTGTAACATTTTCAATCCGGCTTTGGTAGGCCGTGTATTTTTGCTTATCTCTTTCCCTGTACAAATGACCACCTGGCCGCTTGCTCAGGGATTTGCAGGATCTTATATCGATGCACAAACCGGTGCCACTCCTTTAGCTATGCTCAAAGAAGCGGTGACAAGCGGACAATCCGTTACCGATTTATTATCGGCCGAAAGTTTTATCGGTTACAAGAACATGCTGATCGGAAACATGGGTGGTAGTTTGGGTGAAGTTGCGGCATTGGCCTTACTGATCGGTTTTGCCTATATGCTATTCCGGAAAATCATTACCTGGCATATTCCGGTAAGCATTTTCGTCACTGTAATTGTATTTTCGGGTATTCTGAATCTTTGCAATCCCTCTTTATATGCAGGTCCTGTTTTCCATTTGTTATCCGGAGGTTTGATGTTAGGTGCAATCTTTATGGCTACCGATTACGTTACTTCACCGATGAGCAACAAAGGAATGATCATCTATGGAATAGGAATCGGCCTCCTCACAGTTGTGATCCGCGTGTTCGGTGCCTATCCGGAAGGAATGTCGTTCGCTATCCTGATCATGAATGCTTTCACTCCGCTGATCAACAGATATTGTAAACCAGTGAGATTTGCATAATTTATGATTTACGGTCCCGATCGACCGGTATAAATCAAAAATCTTAAATATATTAACGATGGGAAAGAAATTAGAGTCTAACTTTACAAATATGGTGGTGGTCCTGTTTAGTGTCACCCTGATTGCTTCAGCAGCCGTAGGCTATGTCTACTCACTGACAGCAGGCCCGATCGAAGCCGCCAAGCAAGCCAAACAAGTAAATGCGATCCGCGAGGTGATTCCGGGAGAGTTCGACAACGACCCGAATGCCGACGTTTGGAAAAGCCAGACCGCTGACGGCGGAGAACTGGAATTTTATCCGGCGAAGAAAAACGGAGAACTGGTAGGAACAGCAGTAAAAACCTATACCAACAACGGATTCGGAGGAAAAATATGGTTAATGGTAGGATTCAATCCGGATGGTAGCGTAGCCAATTATTCAGTGCTGGAACACAAAGAAACGCCGGGATTAGGTTCCAAAATGGATGTATGGTTCACCCCCAACGGGAAAGGAAATATTACGGGTAAAACTCCCGGTACCCAAGGGTTAAAAGTATCGAAAGACGGTGGAGACGTAGATGCGATCACAGCAGCAACCATCTCGTCACGGGCATTTCTGGACGCTGTAAACCGGGCAGCAGCCGGTTTGGCAGGCAATGCGGATGCAGCTTCCGGAGCAACACAACAAACAAAATAATTTATGATTTCAGATTTACGATGAATCTAAAATCGTAAATTCAAAACAAAAATTCCAATTCTATGAATAATTTAAAAGTCTTAACCAACGGCATATTCAAAGAAAATCCGACTTTTGCGCTTTTATTGGGTATGTGTCCGACCTTAGGGGTGACCACTTCGGCCATCAACGGCATGGGAATGGGGCTGGCTACGGCATTTGTACTGGTGATGTCCAATCTGGTGATCTCACTGGTTACCAATATCATTCCAGATAAGATCCGTATTCCTTCCTTTATTGTCATCATTGCAGCTTTCGTAACTGTAGTGGATATGTGTATGGCCGCTTATCTGCCTTCACTGCATGAATCATTGGGTTTGTTTATTCCTTTGATCGTAGTGAACTGTATCGTATTGGGACGTGCAGAAGCTTTTGCTTCTAAAAATAAAGCGATTCCTTCCATGCTCGACGGTTTGGGCATGGGACTGGGCTTTACATTGAGCCTGACGCTTTTAGGAACGATCCGTGAAATACTGGGAAGTGGTAAAGCATTCAATTTTCCGATCTTCAACGAGAATTACGGTATGCTGATCTTCGTCCTGGCTCCGGGAGCATTCCTGGCATTGGGTTATTTGATCGCTATCGTAAACCGGATCAGAAAAACAAATTAAATTTCAGATTTTAGATTTACGGCTTACGATTCCTGTTTCATTTCTATCGCAAAGCTGAAATCATAAATCAAAAACAATCGAATTATGGAATATATCTTAATATTTATCGCTGCGGTCTTTGTCAATAACATCGTACTGGCACAATTTTTAGGAATCTGTCCGTTCCTGGGCGTATCTAAAAAGGTCTCTACGGCTTTAGGGATGACCGGAGCCGTAACCTTCGTGATGATCCTGGCCACCCTGGTTACTTTTATCGTCCAAAAGACTATCCTGGATCCGTTCGGAATCGGTTTTATGCAAACCATTACTTTTATTCTGATCATTGCAGCCTTGGTACAAATGGTAGAAATCATATTGAAAAAGGTCAGTCCTTCGCTTTATCAGGCATTAGGTGTGTTCCTGCCCTTGATCACCACCAACTGTGCTGTACTGGGAGTTGCCATTATGGTGATCCAAAAAGATTTCAACTTACTCGAGTCTTTGGTATTCGCAGCCTCTACAGCGATCGGTTTCGGATTGGCCCTGACGATTTTTGCCGGTATCCGTGAACACCTCGAACTGGTAGCCATCCCCAAAGGGATGAAAGGTTCCCCTATCGCATTGATTACAGCCGGCCTGCTGGCCATGGCCTTTATGGGATTCTCCGGAATTGTATAAAGACTAACGCCCATTATCTATAAAGAATAAGCGGTATTAAATAAGTACCGCTTATTCTTTATATTTAAACCATCCTTCTTCCTGTCCGTCATAACCAGAATCCAAATTTACAGCGATGAAATTCATTTTATTATGTATCTTGCTTTTTGCCTGTAGCTTTTCGGGAAATGCGATCCATTTTTTCAACGGTACTTACGAAGAAGCCTTACAATTGGCTAAAAAAGAAAAGAAGAACCTGTTTATTAGTTTTACAGCCAGTTGGTGCGGTCCCTGCCGGATGATGAAAAAGGTAGTATTCGAAGATCCTCAGGTAGTCCGATACGCCGACCAACACTATATCTGTCTGAATGCAGATATTGAATATCCTGAATTCCGATTGCTCCAATGCAGAGTAAATCCCAACAGGGCGGGCATAATCCCGCACATCTGCATTCTGACGCCGGACGGAAAAATCATCAAAGAATCCTCCTCCGTTACGACAGGCCAAATGATGAAATTTCTAAAAGCAGATCCGCAAGCGGTCCCCCTCAGAGATTTAGTACCTGCCAACTCCCCGTCTTTACAGATGGAATCCCCCCACCTATTCCAGTACCGGACCCCTTACAGTCAGGTTCTGGCCCAGGCAAAGCGCGAAAATAAAAATATGCTCCTTTGTTTTTCTTCCCATTTCTGTGGTCCCTGCAGGCAAATGGAAGAAACTATTTTTCAGAATCCCGGAATCATACAAACGGTCGGAGAACGGTGTATCCCCGGTTATTTCGAAATCGGGGATCCGGAGGATAGGGCCTTATGTTACCGTTACCACAATACCCAAGCCGCAATTCCTTATCTGGTATTAGTCAGTCCGGACGAAAAGATCCTTCGTCGGCATACCGGTTATATGGATTCGACCGCTTTCATGAATTTCCTGCAACCGGCCGCTTCTGCCCTCGACAGTATTTCCCCGCAAACTTTCCATCTCCAGGAGAGCGAACCGACTTGCTTCCAAAAATTTTTATATAAACAGAGACATCATGCCTGGAAATTACAGATTACGGCAGCCATTAACACAACCACCCTGAAAACCTCAGGTTCGTTATCCGCAGTCGATTTTAACTACCGGATCGGTTATGAAGTCGGATTTTCCTTTGCTCATCAGAGAAAACATTGGGCGGTGATGCCGGGACTGTATTTCACCTCTAAAGGAGGTAAGAACCAAGAGGTTACTATCCGGCAAAACTATCTGGAACTTCCGGTGAAATTTACCTGGCTTTACCAGGATCGCCAGAACGGCTGGTGGAAAGGCTTGAGTGTGAGTCCTTACGGGGCTGTCCGTATCGGAGAAAAACTTAAAAACAACACCGGATACGGCAACGGTTTATTCAAAACCAGTCCCTGGGATTACGGTTTACGGTTTGCCACCAACATGCGTCTCACTTCTTTTGACTTTGAATTCGGCTACCTGTTAGGTCTGGGAAATATCTCCGATGTACAGGGAGGAAAAATGTATAACCGGGGCTTTTTCCTGAATATGTCCTTATGCTTCTGAAATAGTCGGTTAAATTTCGTATTTTTGCAGGCAAAACTATTCAGACGACATGCAATTACCGTTGAAGCATCCGATTTTTAAAATACTTTCCGGGATAGCCGCCGAAAAAGGCATAGAAGCCTATGTCATCGGTGGCTATGTCCGTGACCTGTTATTACAGCGTCCTTCCCAAGATATCGACATTGTCGTTCACGGCAGTGGTATCGAGCTAGCCGAAACCGCTGCCCGGCGGTTAGGTAATCTGCGGGTATCGGTATTTAAAAACTTCGGTACGGCCATGTTCCGGTATAAAGGTATGGAGATCGAGTTTGTCGGAGCCCGCAAAGAGTCCTACCGGGCTAATTCACGTAAACCCATCGTCGAAGAAGGAACGATCGACGACGACCAAAAACGCCGCGATTTTACGATCAATGCACTGGCTATCTCCTTGAATCAGGAGAATTACGGAGTTTTGATCGATCCTTTCGGAGGCTTGCAGCATCTGGAGGAACGCCTGATCAAAACACCCCTGGAGCCGGGCCTTACCTTCTCGGACGATCCCCTACGCATGATGCGAGCCATTCGTTTTGCTTCACAATTGAATTTTCAAATCGAGGAAAATACCTTCCAGGCCATAGCCGAATACCGTCACCGTCTTCCGATCGTATCGATGGAGCGGATTATGGATGAATTCAATAAAATCATGCTTTCCCCCGAACCATCCCGGGGTATCCGTTTATTGGACGAAGCCGGATTATTGGAAATCTTCTTCCCGGAACTGACCGCGCTTAAAGGTGTAGACCGTGTACAGGGAGTCAGACACAAAGATAATTTCTATCATACACTGACCGTCCTGGACACCTTATCGCTGTACAGTCAGGACTTGTGGTTACGCTGGGCCGCTCTGTTGCACGATATCGGTAAACCGGCGACTAAAAAATACATTCAGGGACAGGGGTGGACCTTTTATGGGCATAATCACGTGGGTGAACGCCTGGTCGGTAAAATATTCAACCGTTTAAAACTCCCTCAAAACGAAAAAATGAAGTATGTACAGAAACTGGTCAACCTGCACATGCGTCCTATCGTTTTGTCGGAAGAAACCGTGACCGACTCGGCGGTACGGCGGTTATTGTTCGATGCCGGCGACGATATCGACGACCTGATGACCCTGGCCGAAGCCGATATCACCTCAAAAAACGAAGAGAAAGTAAAGCGTTTTCTCGAAAATTTCAAGACGGTACGCCGCAAACTCAAAGAGGTGGAAGAAAAAGATTCGATCCGGAATTTCCAGCCCCCCATCAGCGGTGAAGAAATCATCGCCACTTTCCATCTGCCTCCCTGTAAAACTATCGGGGATATCAAAAATGCAATTAAAGAGGCGATATTGGATGGAATTATCGGTAACAATTACGAAGAAGCCCGGGAATATATGTTCAAAGTAGCGAAAGAACTTGGAATAGACTCCCAATAAATCAGTCTATTTTCTTGGGAACGACAACTTTCAGTATGCCCTTATGCATTTTCAGGTGAATCGGCGAATGCATGATATAGGCATCCCCGTCGATATGTACACGCTCGATATCGCCTTCTACGATAGCTTCCTCGCACTGAATTTCCTTATAATAGGACAATTTGTACAGTTTCGAATTGATGAAGAAAAGTAAAAACCACAGGATCTCGAAGAAAGCCGGCCGTTTCAGGATGCAGATATCCATCAAACCGTCCCGCACCGAAGCATGAGGGGCGATATAGGCATTGTTGCCGTATTGGGAACTATTGGCGAAGCTAAGGATAAAACAATTTACCTTCATGACTTTGCCGTTGCCGGTGATCTTGTATTTCTTTTCCGGATAACGGAACCATAGTTTAATAGCCGCATAAATATAAGAAAATACTCCCCTCAATTTCAAATGGTTAAATTCATGGGCCACCTCGGCATCGAATCCTACCCCACTGACATTCAGCGAATACTTGCCATTCATCTCCAACACATCGATTTGAGCGAATTGATCGGTCAGTACCTGTTTCAATGCCTTGGTCATAAAAACCGAATAACCCAAATGCCGGGCAAAACCATTGCCACTCCCCAGAGAAACGACCCCAAAAGCAACATCACTACCACACAAAGCTCCTCCCACCTCATTCACTGTACCATCCCCCCCAACCGCTACAATATGAGTATATTTTCCTTCTTGCCGGGCATCTTCGACCAATTTACGGGCATGTCCTGCATACTCGGTAAATACAATATCATAAGGAATAGAATCATACTCCGGAATCCGACGGATCTTCTCCGGCAATTCTTTCCCAAGGCCTAGCCCCGATATCGGATTTACTATAAAAAGAATATGCATATTATCGATTTTTCCCTATCCCATAATAGGTGTATCCAAATTCTCTCATTTGTTCAGGATTGTAAATATTACGTCCATCGAAGATGACTTTTTCTTTCAAGGCTTTCTCTATAAAAGTAAACTTCGGAACTTTAAATTCCTGCCATTCGGTCACGATAATCATGGCATCGGCATCCGTTAAAGCGTCGTACATATTGGCAGCGTACCCGATACGGTCGCCCAGCCGGCGCTTGGCTTCTTCCATTGCAACCGGATCGAAAGCTTTGACGGTCGCTCCCGCTTCCAGCAATTGGCCGATCAGTACCAGAGAAGGAGCCTCCCGCATATCATCGGTTGCCGGCTTAAACGACAATCCCCAAAGTCCGAAATGCTTTCCTTTTACATTTCCTTCATAATGTTTCTGAATCTTATCGAATAAAACCGTCTTTTGCCTCTCATTCACCCGCTCTACCGCTTTCAACAATTCCATTCCATACCCATATTCGTCTCCGGTACGGATCAAGGCCTTCACATCTTTCGGGAAGCAAGACCCGCCATATCCACAACCTGCATTCAGGAATTTTTTACCGATCCGGGTATCGCTCCCGATTCCCTTCTTCACCGCCTCGATATCAGCACCGACGATCTCACACAAATTAGCGATATCGTTCATAAAAGAAATACGGGTAGCCAACATCGAATTAGCAGCATATTTCGTCATCTCCGCAGAGGGAATATCCATAAAATAAATGGGAGTATTATTCAGGACAAAAGCATGATACAATCGTTCCATCACTTTTTCCGCCCGGGCCGATTCTACACCGATCACCACCCGGTCAGGCCGCATAAAATCGTTTACCGCATCCCCTTCTTTTAAAAATTCAGGATTCGAAGCGACATCGAACACTACTTCTACTCCCCGCTTATCCAGCTCTTCCTGAACAGCCAATTTCACTTTCCGGTTCGTCCCCACCGGTACAGTGGATTTGGTCACCACCACTACATATTCCTCGATCAAACACCCGATCTCATGCGCCACTCCTATAACATAAGACAAATCGGCACTACCATCCTCATCGGGGGGAGTACCTACTGCAATAAAAACAGCATCGGCATCTACCAAGGCTTCTTTTAAAGAAGTAGTAAAGAACAACCTTTCGTTGGCCCGGTTTTTGATCACCAGCTCAGCCAAACCGGGTTCGTAAATCGGAATTCCTCCCTGATTCAGCTTATCGATCTTCGAAGCATCGACGTCTACACAGGTAACGGTGACTCCGGTTTCTGCCAAACAAGTACCGGAAACAAGTCCGACATATCCGGTTCCTACAACAGCTATTCTCATATTTGCAATTTTCTTTGTTACGAAAGTTTGCTCAGATCAATTCCTATTTTTAACGACTCCTGCCCCTAAAGGTTACAATGATCTATATACTCTGAGCACTTTGATTTATTTTGACAAAAATATAAAAATAAACCCCTTCACCCAGTATCTTTGTAAGATAATTCTCTAATTTTGTTAGACAATAAATTGAAAAACGTATCCAGAACAGGCTGGAAACGTAATATTCAGGTATAAAATAATCTGTTATAAACAAATACCCTTGCGCCATGATACACAGGATGAACCTAGCGGCACTATTTTTTATGGCTGTTCTATTGCTGACAGGCTGTACAAACAAAGAAAAAACCGATTTCAGTAAATACATCACCGGTTATACGAGTGGAGTCATCAAGTCCTCTTCTTCCCTTTCGGTCTATCTGGGTCAACCGTCCGATAAAGGTTTCCAGGCCGGTAGTACCCTCCCGGCCGATTTATTCAGGATATCTCCGGCTATAAAAGGGGAATTGATTCTAAAAGATAACCATAGTATAGAATTCATTCCGGCAGAACGTTTCAAAAACGGTACGACATACAAAGTCACGTTCAATCTGGGAGCACTTTGTAACGTCCCCAAGCCTTATGAGAAATTCAACTTTGAATTCGATATTGTCCCGTTGGTTACGATTTTCGAACCCGGTGTTCTGATCAGCGAACCCGATCATGAAAATGAATTACAATATCAGGGGATGTTGCAAAGTTCGGATGAAACCGATCCGACAGAAATGGAACAAAAACTGACGGCCACCTATAACGGTCAATCCGTCACACCGGAATGGAATCATCAGGGTAACCGGCATTATTTCGCTATCCGCCATCTGTTAAAAGAAAAAGAAAGTAAAACACTGAATTTAAAATTCAGTAAAGACATTAAAGCAACCGACGGCACCGAGATCTCCATCCCCGGTCTGAATGATTTCACGGTGTTGAATGTCAAAGCCAGTGACAGTGAACCACCGGTAATCCGTATCTATATGTCGGAGAATATCGATCCGAACCAGGATTTAAAAGGTTTGTTCAGCCTGGAAGGAGCCTCTACCCTGAATTACAAAATATCGGATAACATCATTTACCTTTATCCGGGTAACGCTATCGAGAATAGTCAACCGAATCTGACTATCCATGCCGGGATACGCAGTGCCAACGGTAATACGTTGCATACCGAATATATCCGGTCGGTACGTCTCTCCAGCACCAAACCACAAGTACAACTCATCGGCAAGGGGATCATCGTCCCGGGCAACAATCAGGTACTCATTCCTTTTTCTGCTATCGGACTGCAAGCCGTCGACCTTGAAATCATTCAGGTGCTCGACCAAAACATGAACTTTTTCCTGCAAGAAAATTCTTATGACGACCGCAGCGAACTGACCCGTACAGCCCGACCGGTATTTATGAAAAAAATCGATCTGAAAAAAGATCATCCCCATATCGACCTCGATAAATGGAATGACTTTACCATCGACTTAAGCGATCTGGTCAATCTGGAGAAAGGTAATATTTATCGTTTCAGACTGAAATTCAAGAAATCATATACCATTCTTTCCTGTGCCGATGAAAGTCCCGACTCGGATTATGGGGATACGGACTGGGACAACCCGGGTTCCTACTACAGCGAATATTATTATCCATCCGGTTTCGACTGGGAACAGCGCGAAAATCCTTGTCATATCTCCTACTACACCGGTGATCGGTTTGCAGCCCGCAATATCATCAATACTTCACTGGGAATTATGGCCAAACAAGGAGCCGACAATCAGTATGTCGTATGCGTTTCCGATCTCAGTACCGCTGAAGCGATTCCGAACTGCAACATCAGTCTTTACAATTATCAGAATCAAAAGATCGATTCGGCAAGGACCGATAAAGAAGGATTCGCGTATTTAAAACCGGCATCTCCGGGCTTTATCGTACTGGCACAGAAGGGTAAAGACAAAGCCTGGTTGCGTTTAGCAGAAAACAGTGCTCTATCCCTCAGTAACTTCGACGTCAGCGGACAACATGTACAAATGGGGGTAAAAGGATTCATTTATGGTGAAAGGGGGGTATGGCGTCCGGGAGATGAAATCTATTTATCCCTGATCCTGGAGGACAAGCTCGGTGTCTTACCGGAAGGTCACCCGATCGTTGCACAACTGGTCGATCCCAACGGGCATATTACCCAAACTTTAAAAGGAGCGATTACTCCCAATAATATCCATTGTTTTACCTTCAAAACCGAACCCGAAGACCAAACCGGTTATTGGCATGTCCTCTTCCGTATCGGTGGCCTGACTTTCAAACAGACATTACGCATCGAAACAGTGAAACCGAACCGTCTGGCTATACAAATGTTATTTCCTAACGATAAAATTATCGGTACCGGTGTTTCCCTGAAACCTGTAGAAGTGAAGACCAAATGGCTGAACGGAGCACCGACTTCCAATCAAAAAGCGATCACAGAGGTACGTTTATACCATGCCGATGCAGGTTTCTCCGAATTTCCGGATTATCGTTTTTCCGATAAATCCAGGTATTTCGAACCTTCGACAGAAACCCTATTCGACGGGCAAACCGACCAGCAGGGAAATTTTTCATTCAGCCTGAACAAGATCAAAACCGAAGATGCTCCCGGAATATTAAATGCAGTCTTCACCACCCGGGTATTTGAAAACGGTGGGGATTTCAGTATCAGCTCACAAAGTATCCGCTATTCCCCTTACGATGAATATGTAGGAATACGTCTACCTGAAAATGACGATAATTGGTACTCCACCGAGCAACCTGTTCGATTACAAGGCGTTACGGTTACCCCAACAGGAAAACAATCAGGAAATGCTACCATTCAGATTGAAGTATATAAACTCGACTGGCATTGGTGGTGGGATTCGGAAGATGAAAACCTGGGATCTTATGTCAACCGGGAATATAGTAGCAGTGTATTGAGCCAGAAAGTCAAAGCCACCGACGGTCGTTTTCAGTTGGACCTTCACATCCCGAAATATGGACGTTATTTTATCCGGGCCACCGATCCTTCGGGGCATACCTCCGGTTTAATCGCCTATTTCGGTAGCTGGTCGGATAACGCCGATCAAACTGCAGCGACCACCTTACACCTGAGCAGCGACAAAAAATCTTACCGCGTCGGCGAAAAGATAAAAGTTACAATTCCTTCAGCAACAGGTAGTGTAGCCATCGTCAGCCTTGAAAACGGGAAAACCGTCAGCAACATGAAACGGATCAATACCTCTGCCGGTAACACCACCTTCGAGTTGGAGGCCACCAGCGAGATGTGTCCCAATACATACATTGCAGTCACTCTGCTTCAACCTCACAACAACCGGGACAACGACCGTCCGATCCGAATGTATGGAGTTGTCAATATCCATGTAGAAGACCCGGCTCTCCATTTGAATCCGAAGATCAAAATGGCTCAGGAACTCCGACCGGGAAAAGAGTTCAATGTGGAAGTTTCTGAAAAAGACGGCAAGGCGATGAATTACACCATTGCGATAGTCGACGAAGGACTGCTTTCGCTGACCACTTTCCGTACTCCGGATCCCTTTGCTGCTTTCTATGCACGGGAAGCCCTGGGCGTAAAAACCTGGGATTTCTACGACTATATCTACGGTGCTTATGGAGCCCGTCTGGATAAAGCTTTTGCTGTGGGTGGCGACGAAGCCTTGAAGGATTTACAGGACGAAAAGACCAACCGGTTCAAACCGGTCGTCTTATTCGACGGTCCTTTCAGTTTGAAAGCCGGAGCTACTCAAAAACACACCTTCAAAATGCCGGAATATATCGGCGAAGTACGGACGATGATCATTGCAGCTACCAATGGACAATATGGAGCAGCCAGTGTCAACAGTACGGTAAATAAACCCCTCATGGTATCGGTTGCCCTTCCCCGTCTGTTCACACCGGGAGATGTCATCGATATTCCGGTTACCGTTTTTGTCCTGAAAGATCATATCCGGGAAGTCACCGTAAAGATGACTACCGACGACAAAATCACCCTGACAGGAGAAAAAGAACAACACATCCAATTCGATAAAAAAGGAGAACAAGTTGTCTATTTTAAGGCTCGGATCAATAGCCAAACCGGGATGTCGACACTTCGGACAGAAGCGACATCGGGCAATGAAACAGCTATTGTCACCGAGGATGTTCAGGTACGTATTCCTAATCCGAGAATGACGGAGATCGAGGAAAAAGAAGCTAAAGCAGGAGAGACTGTTTCTTTCGATACCCGCATTACAGGAGCCGAACCGGTTTCTGTCCTGGAGGTATCCTCTATCCCACCGTTAAACCTGGAACAACGCCTCAGTTACTTGCTCGGCTACCCTCATGGCTGTGCAGAGCAAATCACTTCACAGGCATTTCCGCAATTAGCTTTATCCTGGCTTCTGGCATTAAGTCCGGAACAACAGATCACGGCAGAAAATAACGTCAGAGAAGTCATCAACCGTCTGAGAAGTTATCAGACCCCGGAAGGAGGCTTTGCTTACTGGCCTGGAGAGCCGTATATTTCGGAATGGGCTACCTCTTATGCTGTAAATTTCCTGGCAAATGCCCAAAAACAAGGCTATGCAGTCCCGATTCAGATGTTACAGCATGCCACGAACTATATGCGTCAGGTGGCTAACAGCTGGAACCGCACAGAACCGTGGTCACAGCAAGACCAAGCCTATCGTTTGTATGTATTGGCTTTAGCCGGTAAACCCGATCTGGCAGCCATGAACCGACTGAAAGAGACCCGCTTGCAACGTCCGGTTTCACAATGGCTGCTGGCCTCCGCTTATGCTTTAAGTAATCAACAGGAAATCGCTACGAAAATGATACGCGATCTGTCCTTCGAAGTCACCCCTTACCGGGAAACGGGAGGAACGTTCGGTTCTACTACCCGGGACAATGCCCTGATTCTGCAATCGATGGTCATCCTGAACATGCAACAAGATGCTTACCGCATGTTAGAGAAGATTTCTAAAGCCATGGGATCCGGCAATTGGTACAGTACCCAGGAAACCTCTTTCGCTCTTTATGCAGCCGCCCAGTTCGTACAAAAATACCTGGGCAGCCAAAAAGGAATCGATATCACAGTAAAAACAAATTCAGGTAACGAAAACGTCAAAACCGACAAGACAATCTGGCAAAAACAACTCGTTTTGCAGGGTGACAAAGCTTCGGTTACGGTGACGAACAACGGTCAAGGCTCACTTTTTGTCCGTCAGATCAATAGTTCCGCCCCGCTGGAAGTGGTCAAGGAAAAAGTCATGTCCGGAATGTCGATGAGTGTGCGTTATTATAATGACAAAGGTACTCCGCTCAACATCGAACAGCTGCAACAGGGGGAAGACATTACAACCGAAATTACAATCAAAAACACGGGCCTGACCGGTACTTATCAGGAACTGGCTTTAAACTATCCGGTACCTTCCGGCTTCGAGATCATCAATGACCGTCTTACCGGAAACACCAGTGCCTGGAAAGAGGCAGAATATGTCGATATCCGGGACGACCGTTTTTATGTCTATTTCAGCTTGGAACAAAATCAGTCTAAGACTTTCCGTTTCCGTTGCAATGCAGCGTTCCGCGGAGAATATATGTTACCGGCAATTTATTGTTCAGCTATGTACGACAATAGTATACAGGCTATTTTACCGGGAGGAAAAGTGAAGATTGAATGAGTTGTAGAGTTGCTGAGTTAAAAGAGTTACTGAGTTAAAAGAGTTACTGAGTTAAAAGAGTTACTGAGTTACTAAGTTTTTGAGTTTTTGAGTTTCTGAATTATTAAGTTATTGAGTTAGAAGAGTTAGAAGAGTTACAAGGCATTAGCTTAATAATTTAAATACAAAGCAAGATCATATTTGCAACACATTGTTAAAGTAAATATATGACTACAAACATTAGCCTATACACTCAGGGGTCACACCAATCCAATAACAAACTCTTTCAACTCAACAACTTTATAACTCAGCAACTCAGCAACTCAGCAACTCTTTTAACTCAGCAACTCTTTTAACTCAGCAACTCAGCAACTCTATAACTCAGCAACTCTATACCATGAACAGTAAAGATTATATTTATAAACTGATAGAAGAAGGAGAGCACCAACAACAGGATTTCAAATTCGAGATCTCGGATGCACGGAAAATAGCCAAATCTTTATCGGCTTTTTCCAATACGGACGGAGGGCGCTTGCTTATTGGGGTGAAAGATAACGGAAAAATTGCAGGAGTGCGTTCGGAGGAGGAAATTTACATGATCGAGGCAGCAGCAAAATTGTATTGCCAACCTCAGGTAAACTGTCAAATGCAGATTCACGATATCGACGGACACACTGTGTTGGAAGTCATTGTACCTCCCGGAACAACCAAACCTTATTATGCCAAAGATCAGACAAATAAATGCTGGGCTTATATCCGTATAAAAGACGAGAATATCCTCGCTACTCCGGTACATTTAAAAGTCTGGCAACAAGAAGGGACCCCAAAAGGTTCCTTTCTTCATTATACAGAACAAGAACGATTACTATTGGATTATCTCACAACCCATCCGGCTATAACCCTTAATCAGTATTGTCGTCTGGCCCGTATTCCCCGGATAAAAGCCGAAAATACACTGGCAAAATTCATCCGCTTCGAATTAATCGAACCCATATTTGAAAATCATCGGTTTTATTTCCGAGGCTGTACCTGATCGTTCAGGCTAATGTCTTAATAAATAAAGTAATACCGTCGAATACCATTTGAAGGCCGATCGTAGCAACGATCAATCCGATAATCCGGATCAAAGGATTCATAAAATTATATTTAATCAGAAAACTACCGATCCTTCGGGCTTTCAGCATAAAGAAAAGGTTCACAGCTAAAGCCAGTAAAATAGCAACGATCGTGACAAAACGGCTATACTGAACAGGGAAAGTAACTGCAGCAGTAATCGTAGCAGGTCCGGCAATCATCGGAATAGCTATAGGTACAGTGGTTAAATCGGCAATCTTAATATGTTCATCCACTTTCATAAAAAATCCTTTCAACAAACCGGACAAACCGTTATACATCAGCACAGCCCCACAAGTAATCTGAAAAGAGTAAAGCTCGACCCGAAAAACATAACTAAAAGTCACCTGTCCCAGATAAAGAAAAAAAATCAGAATAAGCATTGCCGTAATCGTCGATTTAATCGAAATATACCGTAACTCGGTTGGAGAAAAACGTTCCTGCAAAGACGTGACGATCAACACCTTCTGTATCGGATTTACCAAAGCCAGAATGGCCACGAAACAACTCAATATTAAATTAAATTTCATTACTTTCCCCTATTAGATCTGCTCAACAAAGATAGTACAAAGGAATGGGGTTTCAAATTTATTTTGAGTCAGTGATAAAGAGTTACAAAGGTTACAGAAGTTACAGAGATCGCAAGGATTTAACCGCCCCTATACAACCTCTTCCCTCCCTCATGTAACTCAGTAACTCTTTTAACTCAGCAACTCAGTAACTCTTTTAACCCAGCAACTCTCTAATACCCAAAAATCTGTTCGGTAGTCAGTCGCTCTACGGGACCATAAGAAGATAATTTTTTCATATCCAATTCTTTTTCATCTCCCAATACACAATAGGTATATTTGCGGTCTTTCACCCATTTTTCCTGAAAATCCTTTACATGATCCAGGGTCAGTTTCTGCAAATCGTCGAATAACATTTTCCGGCGGTCACTGTCCAATCCCAGGTCCTTTGCTTCCTGATAGGCATCGAAAATTCCGGCTCCGGTAATCCGGTCGGTCCGTAACCGGGCAATCAAAGCTTCTTTTGCCAGATTAAAGGCAGCTTCAGACTCAGGCATACGATTGATAACTTCATCGAATGCAGTCAAAGCATCTCCCATCTTATCATTCTGAGTAGCGATAAAAGTAGAATAAATATAAGGCTTGTCCAGACGGGAAGGCTCACCCAAACCGGCAGATGCCGAATAAGCCAATCCCCGGGCTTCACGCAATTCCTGGAATACGATCGAATTCATACCTCCCCCGAAATACTCGTTATATAAGGTAGCTACCGGATAAATATTCGGATCGAATTTTTCTCCCCGGTTAGAAATAGCAGCCATATATACCTGAGCAGCAGCATACGGAGCTAACAAAACCTTACTTTCTCCGGTTTCTCTGATCTTAAAAAGCGAAGCCTTATCTGCAGCGATCAGCTTTTCAGGCACCTGATGGTACCGATTCACTTCTGCCACAACTTCTTCCTGGGTCTTCGGGCCGTAATAAAGGACAGTATGTTCGGTCTTGCTCAGATCACGAAGGTGGGCCAACAGCTCTTCCGACTTTAAATTTTGTATTTCATCAGCCGAAAGCACATTGGTCGCAGGCGATTTCGGTCCGTATAAACCATATTGCATCAGCATTCTGAAATTTGCCTGCTGATTTAATTTTGTATTCGCTCTCCCTTCCAGAATATCACCTTTCATAATTTCCAGTACTTCCGGATTGGGTTGAGCATCTGCCAGCAGAGATTCGACCAATTGAATCGCCTCTCCCATATTTTCGGATAAACCCGAAATAGTGAGATAGGTACGGTCAGCTCCCGGACGAATACCAAAATCACAAGCCAAACGGTAAAACTCTTCCTTCACCTGTTCCGGACTCAATTCGGAAGTACCCAAATAATCCAGATAGCCGGCAGCAGTGGAAAGATAACGATCCTCATTATTTCCTTTCTCAAAAGCATAAGTTAAAGAGAACAGGTCGTTCGTCGGGTTTTTCTTATACCACAAAGGAATATCGGATTTGAGTTTTCCTTGAGCCATATCTTTTGAAAAATCGACAAATACCGGTTCGATGGGTTTTACCGGTGCTGTCTGGATCTCCCGCAAAAAAGCACTACTCTTATCCCGGTTGGTCACAATCGGAGTGATGGCCGGTTTAGTCATTTTCTTTACACTTTCGTCTTTCCCCTGCCGTTTATTGACCACGACATAATTATCTTTCAGATGAGTATTGGCAAAATCTATCAGCTCTTGTTTGGTAATTTTACTCATCCGGTCGAGTGAAGCCACTTCATCGGCCCAATTCGTACCGTTGACAAACGACTCGACAAACCAGGTTGCTCTGTCTTCATTGCTTTCCAATTGTTTTTGTCTGTCGCGTTTGTTATTATTGATCGTCGCAGCGATCAGGTTCTCGTCGAATTCTCCTTTTTTCAACTTTCCGATTTCTTCCAACAGCAGTGTACGTACTTCTTCGAGGGTTTGTCCGTTTTTAGGTGTTCCTTCCATTAAAAATACACTGTAGTCAGCTAATAAGAAAGGATAGGCAGCAGCTCCCAACATTTTCTGTTGTTGATTGATATCCAGGTCGATCAAACCGGCTTGTCCGTTGTACAACACCTGAGCCAGCAGATTCAAGGTTTCTACGTCCTCACTGTTTGCTCCCGGAAATCTCCACGCCAAAGTCACATTTTCAGCTTCCGGTCCCACCACTTCTTTCACTATAGGAGAGGTAATCGGCTGCTCCGGTTGAAAGTTCAGTTCAGGCAAGTTCTGACTCGGTTTCATTCCACCGAAATAACGGTTTATCGTTTCGATCATTACATCGGGATCAAAATCTCCGGAAAGACAAACCGCAATATTATTAGGTACATACCATTGAGTATAGAAATTCTTAATATTCGTAATAGACGGATTTTTCAGATTTTCCTGTGTTCCCAAAATGGTTTGAGTTCCATAAGGATGGTGGGGGAAGAGACCGGCCATCACCTGATCGATCACTTTACGGTTATCTTTGGTCAGGGACATATTTTTTTCTTCATAAACAGCTTCCAGTTCGGTATGAAATCCCCGGATAACAGGATGCTGAAACCGATCGGCCTGTATTTTAGCCCAGTTCTCTACCTGATTCGAAGGAATATCTTCCTCAAAAACAGTCTGGTCGTAAGAAGTATAGGCATTTGTCCCGGTAGCTCCGATCGCCGCCATCAATTTATCGTATTCATTGGGAATAGCGATCTTAGAGGCCTCATAAGACACACTGTCGATCTGACGATAGAGAGCAGTCCGCTGAGCCTCGTCCGTCGTTTTCCGATATACCTCGAACAAAGCTTCTATCCGGTCCAGCATCGGTTTCTCCTGTTCGTAATTCTGTGTTCCGAAACTATCCGTTCCTTTGAACATCAGGTGCTCAAAATAGTGGGCCAACCCGGTCGTCTCTGCCGGATCGTTCTTTCCACCGGCGCGGACGGCGACATAGGTCTGAATCCGGGGTTGATCTTTATTGACCGTCATATACACCTTTAAGCCATTGTCTAAAGTATAAATCCGGGCATTCAACGGATCTCCGGGCACCGACTCATACTTAAAGCGGGAATGATCCCCGCACGCAGCGATCAGGACCAGTACACCCAATAGCCACATCGTTTGAAACATTTTTTTCATCTTATCTTTTCATTAAAATTCCTTCTCTTATTTCTTATTTTTCTTCTTCTTTTTCTCCACGGACCATCCGAATTTCCCGATCTTCTTGCCCAGACCGAAATATTCCCCATGAGTATACACCAAAGGATTTGCACGGTCGAGTTCAAATTTTCCCGTTTCGGGGTTCAGATACCGGTCATCGGCCTGTACATTCACCACTTCGGCCAGAAACAGATCATGTGATCCCAGAGGGACGATCTCTTTCACCCGGCATTCGATGCATACAGGGGCTTCTTCAACAATCGGCGCCCGAACCACTCCGGCCTTTCCGGGCGTGAGTTTCATCTCTTCGAATTTCCGGTAATCGCGCCCTGAACGAACTCCACACCAATCCGTAGCAAAAGCCAGGTCTTCGGTTGTCAGGTTGATAACGAATTCGCCCTGTCGCCGAATGATCGGATAAGAATACCGCTCCGGCCTTACCGAAATATAACACATGGGCGGATTGGTACAAACCGTTCCAGTCCAGGCCACTGTAAACAAATTATATTCTTCGGGAGTCGCACCGCAACTCACCAGCACTGCCGGTAAAGGATAAATCATCGTTCCCGGTTTCCAATTGTGTTTCATACCCATTCGTTTTCCAGACCGTCGTATAAACCGATCAGCCTGCGACAAAGATACAAAAAGACGAAAGGCATTCTCTCGCCCTTCGTCTTTTATTTTAGCAGCCGGCACCTATGCTCCGGCTGTTGTCAAGCTATTCGAATTCAGCTATCGTATTTTCTATAATACCGATGGCTTCCATGAGTTCCATCTTGTTGATCACCAAAGGTGGGGCAAAACGGATAATATGCTGGTGGGTCGGTTTAGCCAATAAGCCTTTATCTCTCAATTTCAAACATACATCCCAAGCGGTTTTACCGTTCTTAGGCTTAATCACAACGGCATTCAACAATCCTTTACCACGTACCAGTTCGATCATATCCGAATGGATTTTACTGATCCGATCCCGGAACACTTGTCCCAATTTCTCCGCATTCTCGGCTAGTTTTTCGTCCCGTACCACTTCCAAAGCAGCAATGGACACTCTGGCTGCAATCGGATTCCCCCCATAGGTCGATCCATGTTCGCCGGGCTTGATACAAAGCATAATATCGTCGTTGGCCAGTACACAGGAAACCGGCATCATTCCCCCCGACATCGCTTTACCTAGCACCAGGATATCCGGATGTACTCCTTCATGGTCACAAGCCAGTAATCTACCGGTACGTGCAATTCCCGTTTGTACCTCATCGGCAATAAACAAGACATTTTTGGATTTACACAGTTCATAGGCTTTTCTCAGATATCCTTCATCCGGCACAAAAACACCGGCTTCCCCCTGAATCGGTTCCAACAGAAAACCGGCCACATCAGGATCCTGAAGTGCTTTCTCCAAAGCCGGAATATCATTATAAGGAATCTTGATGAATCCGGGAGTGAAAGGTCCGTATCCGGCATACGATTCGGGATCGTTAGAGAGCGAAACGATCGTAATGGTACGTCCATGAAAATTCCCGTCACAAACGATAATCTTGGCCTTTCCATCGGGTACCCCCTTTTTCATATAAGCCCATTTCCGACAGAGTTTCAACGCTGTTTCATCGGCCTCTGCTCCTGTATTCATCGGTAACACCTTGTCATAACCAAAGAATCGGGTCACAAATTCTTCCCATTCTCCCAGCACATCATTATAAAAAGCCCGCGAAGTCAATGCCAGTTTCTGAGCCTGATCGGTCATTGCCTTCACAATCTTCGGATGACAATGTCCCTGGTTCACAGCCGAATAAGCAGAAAGAAAATCGAAATACTTTTTTCCATCTGTATCCCAGACATAAATACCTTCTCCCCGTTCGAGTACCACAGGTAGCGGGTGATAGTTGTGAGCCCCGTAACGAGCTTCTCTGTCTATAAATTCTTGTGCTGTCATAATATATAAAGTTTAAGTTCGTAATCGTTTGCAGCATGCAATTTGTAAAAAAAACAGCATATTAAAAACAATTTCCCGTTTTTTTTATAAAATCATTTTCAAACCGGAATTTATCATAACGGTGAAAACAGACAGAACACCTATCCCGCTTACTTTCTCTTTCGTAAAAAGCCGAAATATTTCCGCAACAGTTCCCGCAAAGTATCGAATGATTCCTGATAAGACACCCCTACTCCCTGAATGGTTTCCGTATTATTATATAGCAGCTTCTCGTTCGTATGGGAGTAAGCCTTCATTTTCAACGATCCTTGTTTATTTAACTTCACTTCGATATCGAAGTCTCCGGCAATATTATTTTTGCGATTCTCGTCCCCGGCAGCGTTCCGATTACCTCCGACATCCATATTTCCGTTAGCAGAAATCGTAATCCGGTCATCGAGAAGCTGAGTTGAGACAGCCAGTTCGAACTCATCCGATGTCATTTCTTTTTCCCGGTCTCCCCGACGGTAAGCAAACCCGATATCTACATTGCTGCTAAACTGTGAAAACCAACGGGATAACTGATTGGAAAACATCTCCGTCAAAGTCGTCACCCCTGCCGTCTGGGCTTGTAAACCATAATCCCCCGTATTGTCTGTCCGGTAGAATCGATTCAATACCAACAGAGAAAACATTTGTTTATTAATCTCGTCCTGGCTGGAAAAAAGACTCTGGATATAACTTTTACTCTGGGTTTCCAGTGTCGGGAAGTTTATATCGAATTTTACTACCGGATTGGTCAGGTTATCACTCAGATTCAGGATACATTCCACCGGAACCTTTCTTCCCGATTCCGTAGCGATCTTTTCATCGGGATTCGACTCATCGGAAGAGAGTTTTTCTGCCGGTAACAATTCGGTAATCGTCGTTTTCAAATTATATACCGCATTGATATTCAACATTGCCTCATAAGGCGAACCGCTCCAGGAAATCGTTCCCCCGGGAGTAAGTACAAATTTTTTATTCACCAGGTTGCTCAAAGTAAAGAGATAATCCCCTTTTGCAATCTGATATTCCCCGAACATATTCAGATTTCCGTCTTTATCGAAAGTGATCTTAATATCTCCGTTTCCCGTAGTTTTCAGAATATCTCCGACCGTCGGGTCAAAAATCACCTGTACATTCAGCTTATCGTTGACCTCCAGGTTCGCATTCAAATTAATATCCGATACTGCCGATTTAGGTTGTATCTTCTGATTCTCCGGCTGTCCGGTATGGACAAAATGCAAAAAATTATTGGACTGCTCCGTCATGCCTGCCGACAAGGGAAGATACAAACGGGAATCATTCTCCGTCCGGGCATTGATCGTGACATTATCCACCCCATTATGGTTATCCAAATCGGCCAACCCACTCAGATATACCTGACCATAAAACGATTCGTTATCTGCAAAACCGGTATTCAGCACCATAAACTTTTCAAACCGGGCATCGAGGCGGTAACGATTTTCCCAAAACTGATATTCTCCATTCAACACCGCTTGCTGCCCATGAATATCTTTCATATAAAAATTACGAAACAACAGATGATTATTTACGATATGAACGCTATCGTGAACAAAAAATTTAGTATTCAAAACATTGACTTTCATCCCTACCGAATCGAAATAGACAAAACCGGAAATATCCGGCTTATAGGTATTTCCTGAAATCCGCACATTCCCGGACAAATTCCCGGCAGTCTCCGTAACAAAATCAGAAGCATAGATTCCTAACCGCTCCAATCCCACTTTTTCCAAATGTATGCCGACATCAATCGTATCCTTCTCGGGCGTATAATACCCCTGTACCACTAAGGGCACAGCATCGTCTACTCTGTTTTCAGCTCCGACAATGACGTTTCTGTTATCCGCATCCCAATACGAACGCAGGCTCAAGGATCCTAAAGTATCCCGGTTGATTCCCCAGTTATCGACATTAAAATCGGTAATCAACATAAAATTTTTATAATAATCCTGAAGAGTCAGCGAACCGGTAGCGATTCCAAACAAAAATGGCCGGTGTTTCAAAGCGATCCGGCTTACATTCTCCAGATTGAAATTCTCGAGTTTCACGAATAGCTTTTCTTCAGTAGATTCGGAGAGTTTACCGTTAACCGACAAACTCTCTTTTCCCCGCTGTATAAAAAAGTCACTTACATCAATCTCTTTACCGGCGATAAAAACCGAAGATTCCTTGACCCGCCAAACGCTATCGTTCATCACAATGACTCCCGGATGAATCCGGATTTCCGTGTTATAACCATACTTTTCATCGGGAGAGAAAACGACACAGGCAGACAATTCCCCGCTATAAGTCTTATCTCCCCAATTACACCAGCTCAATCTATTGTCCAGATGGTTATCCGCAAGCGTTAACTCATTCCTGACATTATAAAGCTGGTATCCATTGCCATAAATGAGCCGGTCGGTAGTATATTTCATATCCAGCCGTTGCATATCCCCCACCAGATCGATTTTGGAATGAAGCAGGCTGATATCCTCATAACCGATCGAATCGGTCGTCAGGCGAAGACGCAATTGTCCGGTTTCATTCCGGTAATCGGAAGTAATCAATGTACCCGAAGCTATATACAAATCAGGATAGAGAACCTGCAAAATCCGGCCGGCATCTTTTACCTGCACGGTATATTGAAAATCGAACTTTTCAGGTTCTTTCCGTTTCGGATATTTCCGGGTCTTTTTAGGCTGATGTACCGAATAAGCCGGTAAATAATTTTGCATCAATCGAAAAACAAACGGAGCAGGGCGCAATTCCCGAAAATTTCCCGAAATAAAAAGATCCACGACATCCGATTTTAAAGTAGTAGTATTATGATCTCCCTTCTGGTTATCCTCCATACTAATTTTATCTATCGTGAATGTAGCTGTATCACAGGTATATTTGAAATCCGTCAGGGATAAATTGGTAAAACTCTTATTTTCCTGCCCGGCATGAATGATCTCGAACGAAGTTTCGAGCGCCTCCTGTCCCCCTTTTATATCCAAACCGAATGCCGCCAATTCATCGATCCGTAACTGTCCCCGGGTACTCAAAAAATTCAGGGAATCACTCAAATCATAAGCCAGCAATACCCCTCCCTGCATCTGCTCGTTCTCCACGGTGGCCATCACATCCAGCTTTCCCGTCTCATAAGTCATGGCCACTTTCATATCTTTGACATTCCCTTGATGGATATTCAGACGCTCCACTTTCGAATCTATATGAAACGAAGGTCCCCGGGTATCCCAGACTCCTGCATAACTACCGGACAAACTACCGTATCCCAGCATCGACAGCCCGGACAACTTTCCACAGTCGACCTGATAAAAATGAAAATCCCCACCCATGGCATCACAATCGGGCTTTTTGTCCGGACAAGGAGCATAACGAAACGTCAGATTTCCTGCCAAAGCCGGAGTAATACTCTTCGCCTTCACCATAAAATCCGATAATGTACCTTCGAAACAAATCGACTCGAAATCGACAAAAGAAAAATGATGCAGAGGTTCCGGAACCGGAATATACCTATCGAACCAGGGCAAATAGACGGTTTCCAGATCATCGGGATTCAAATGCGCCTTATACAAATCGATATGAAACCGTGTATTCCATACATCCGGCAACCCTTCCGATTTAAAACTTCCCTGAAAAACGGTTTTATCCCCTAACTCAAAATAAAGGTCATGACCTTCCAGCTTATTGATGGTGTTATTGACAATACCGCTGCATTTCACCGTATTATCGATCCCTCTCAGCATTCCGTTAAAATATGCCAGATCGATAAAACTCACCGACGAGGGCCCTAATTCATAATATTGTTGCATCCGGGTCGTAAAATAACGCCAGTCGTGCTGATCGGGTGTCCAGCTGAATTCCAGTTTCATCAAGTCGAGACTACTCCGTTCAAGTTCTATCCGTGCATCCGTAATCGTCAAATTACTCTCCCGGATCCGAACCCGTCCATCCAATTCCTTCATCCTCAATCCCGACTTCTCGATAAAACTCAAACCGGAAACGACGATCTGTGAATATTCATCCCCAAAGTCAAAATCCGTAATATCGACATTCAAATCCCGGCATTCCACATCCGTCCAGTTAACGCCATAATCCACCGGTTCATATTCTTCTTCACGATAAGTGAAACGGGAATCCCGCAGACTGACCTTCTTCAATCCCATCAACCAACCGCTCTGTTTTTCACCGCCCTCCCCCTCTGTATCGGCAGGAGCGACCCGCTGTAAAGAATCCAGAAACATCTCTATATTTGTCGGCGATCCTTCCCCACGCGATATCCATAAATTAAAATCAGCCTGATTCAAAACAATTTCACCGATCGTGAAACTCTTGTTTACGATATTGAAAGAATCTGCCTTTACCCGCAAATCCTGGCAATATAATAAAGTATCGTTTTTAAAGTCTTTTAATAAAACTTCTTTCAGTACCAAAGATTTTACCGGACGGAAATCGACATGGCCGATCTGAATAGTAACACCGGTAGACGCTTTAACCTGCTGAGTAATATATTGAACCAACGCAGTTTGTACATACGAAGTCTGTAACAGGAGATAAAGCATCCCTGCCAGTAACACCACTCCCGTTGCACAAAACAATAATATCCGAAGAACCTTTTTTATACCCGCAGTTATTTTTAGTTTGCTCACAAAAATATTAATATTGCATCAGATTTGAAAACGATTGGAGTTCAAAGATTAGAGAATAAAGTTTAAAGAATAAATATGACTGTAATTTTAGGAATCGAGTCTTCTTGTGACGATACCTCTGCTGCAATATTGAAAGATGGCCTTGTGCTAAGTAATGTCATTGCCAGCCAGAAAGTGCATGAAGCTTATGGCGGAGTTGTCCCTGAACTGGCCTCACGGGCACACCAGCAAAATATAATTCCCGTGGTATCAGAAGCCATCAAAAGGGCCGGTATCGAAGTGAAAGACATCGATGCTGTAGCTTTTACCCGCGGACCGGGGTTATTGGGCTCGCTCCTGGTAGGAACTTCTTTTGCTAAAGGTTTTGCCCTGGCCAATCATTTACCTATGATAGAAGTAAACCACCTGCAGGCGCACATCCTGGCTAATTTTATCAAAGAACCGGGAGTGGAAAGCCGGCAGCCTTCTTTCCCTTTCCTGACCCTGCTGGTGTCGGGCGGAAATTCGCAGTTGATCGTTGTACACGATTACCTGAAAATGGAAATGATCGGACAAACGATCGACGATGCTGCGGGGGAAGCCTTCGACAAATGTGCCAAAGTGATGGGATTACCCTATCCCGGCGGTCCGATTATCGACCGACTCGCGAAAGAAGGTAATCCGGAACGCTTCACTTTTAACAAACCGCAAATACCGGGGCTCGATTACAGTTTCAGCGGACTGAAAACTTCATTCCTCTATTTTCTGCGGGATGAACTGAAAAACAATCCCGATTTCATTCAGGATAACCTGAACGACTTATGTGCTTCTCTTCAAAAGACTGTTATCGATATTCTGATGTCTAAATTGAAAAAAGCAGCCAAACAAACGGGAATAAAACAAATAGCCATCGGCGGAGGTGTTTCGGCCAATTCGGCTTTACAAAAAGCAGTACATGACGAAGCAGCCCGCTCAGGCTGGGAAGTTTTTATTCCGCGTCTGGGATTTTCCCTCGATAATGCCGGGATGGTAGCCGTTACCGGTTATTACAAATACCTGGCAGGACAATTTATCGGCCTGGACGCAGCTCCCTTTGCCCGAACCACTCTCGAGTAAATCCGTATAATCCCTATAATAACGATGTTATGAAACTCCTTGTCACCTACAATATTCCCCGGGAACCCTTCCAGAATCTGCCTGCAGATTGGGAAATCACCTTTCCGGAAAAGGAAGAATTCAGTAAAACGGAATTGCTGCGCATACTACCCGATTACGATATTATGCTGGCCATATTTCATGCTCCGATCGACAGGGAAATCATCGATGCCGGAAAAAAGCTGAAGCTAATCAGCAATTATGGAGTGGGTTATAATAATATCGATATCACCTATGCCCGTGAAAAGGGTATAGCTGTGACCAATACCCCGAAAGCGGTCAATAGTCCTACGGCCGAGCTGGCACTGGCCCTGATGCTGAGTGCAGCCCGCCGGATTGCCGAATGCAATCAACGTATCCGCATAGAAAAAGAAAGTATGTGGGGCACTATGCGCAACCTGGGATTCGGATTGGAAGGAAAGACCTTGGGCATTATAGGCCTGGGCAATATCGGTAAAAATGTCGCCCGTAAAGCAGAAGCTTTCGGAATGAATATCATTTACTATAATCACCACACCGAAGTTCCCGGTTACCCACGGGTCGAACTGGATACCCTGCTCCGGGAATCCGACTTCGTCACTCTTCATACCCCCTTGACTCCCGCTACCCGGCACCTGATCGGACAGCGTGAACTGAGTTTGATGAAACCGACAGCCATTCTCGTCAATACAGCCCGGGGAGCTGTTGTCGATGAGCAAGCACTGGCCGAAGTATTGAAAAAACGTCAAATAGCAGGTGCAGCCCTGGATGTCTTCGAAGACGAACCTCACATCACAGAAACCCTCTACGCTTTGGAGAATGTCGTACTCACCCCCCACATCGGAACCGGCACCATCGATGCCCGCATCGCCATGGGTCGTGAAGCCCTCGAAAACATCCGTCATTTCCTGGCAGGTAATCCAACCAATGTCGTCAATTAATATCATAGTTACAGCGGTCAGGGTTAATTTTTCCGTTAAAACTATTCTAAATGTAGAATTATTTTGTTACTTGTTCGTCTTCGGTATTCGTGTTCGGGGACCCGGTCGCTTCTGTCGGTCGTCTACCTTTTTCTATCACTGACCGGCGGAACTCCTCGCAGGCTCGTCAGACACCACCGGTCGGGCGTTC